>Ga0302191_10000120_pt1 | contig 44904 bp, 23 predicted proteins | sample II_Bog_E3_1_FD_198775 | JGI IMG/M metagenome (GOLD analysis project Ga0302191, IMG submission 198775) | Peat permafrost microbial communities from Stordalen Mire near Abisko, Sweden - II_Bog_E3_1 | ecosystem: Environmental > Terrestrial > Soil > Wetlands > Peat | place: Sweden: Abisko...
TACTTAAATGAGTTTTGTTATAAGTATAATAGGCGGTATTTTGGAGACAAATTATTTGACAGGTTACTAATTGCTTGTGTAAGTTACAAAAACAATATTTAAGGTATCCAAGCGGATACTCATAAAAATTAATTACTTATTTTCATAGATAATAGTTCAATTAGGAACATATTCAAAGCTATTAGATTTAATTATTTCATTTAAGTACATGACAAAAAAACAAATAATTAAAAATAGATTCATATTGAATAACTTACAATAAAAAGAATTACCACTTAAGTCACAAAAGAATCATAAAAGCAATTAAATTTTACAATAAAGAACACAAAAATTAGTAATACTAAAAGCCTTTAAAGCTAATATTAAAAACCGAAAATCTTTTGTGTGCTTAATATTGACTTTGGTGGAATTTATACTTAACTTTTGTGATTCTTTTTGTGGTGAATATTTGATTTAATATGTTTATTATGTGACTGCTAGTAATAATATTATTTTTTGTCATGTACTAAATTATTTCATTTACAAATATGCCAAACGGAATAAACATGCTTTAAAAAAAACAAGCAAATAGCAAGGTCATAAAGCAAACAACAACTCTAAACATATCAGATATTAATCTACCACTTTTTTTCAGGACAAAAATAGTTGTCAGTTTCTATTTTTTAAAATTATTTTCAGTATATATTCAAACAAATAGTTATCCATCATCATAAACCCTACGTCGACCGAAAAACATAAATCCGTTTATTTTTTGTATCTGTCAATGATTAATTTCATGAAAAAAGGGTGTTCAAGACGAACACCCTTTTAAAAAATCAAGTTATTTGACAGCTATTATCTGACAACAACTTTTGTAATATATTCATTTATTCTTACGATATAAACTCCTGCTTTTGCAGCTATTATTGTAGGATTATTTATAGTTAACTGACGTCCTGTGATATCAAATACGGATACTTTTTCACCTCCGATTAAGCCCTGTATTTGAATTTCACCCACTGAAGAGAGTACTTTATACGGAGAATCAATTACTGATTTAACTGCATTTGGAGTTTCTGCATAAGCAGCATCCAAAGCATGAATCGTATTCCCAACATTTAATACCGAATTCATAATCTGGTCATCGGTTAATGCAGTTCTGTAAAGCCTGAAATCGTAAACCAATGATTTCCGTAAATAGACATCACCTACATAGCACGAACGTCCGATCCAGTTATAAAGTGTCCCTAATTGTCCTGGTTTTGGAAGGGCAATCGAAGGTAAACTTGTTATTGTATCGCTTTTCATATTCATACCATCCAGATAAACGGTTCCTATATTTCCATTTTGGGTATAAGCAAAATGATGCCAGCTTGACTTGGACGCAGAATCAGTTAATAATACTGTTTGTTCAGTTGTCCAGTTAGAGAAAGAAATGGTTGCAGCCTGGTTTCTCAAACTGGCAATTAAATAACCTTGTGCATTAGACAGAATATCATTGGAATTTGAAAAGTTCCATAACATATTTCCGTTTTTAATTAATTGATTATAAGTTGAATCAATTCTGAAATAAGCTCCGACAGTAAAATCGTTCAGATGATACATAATTTTTCCAATTTCAGTACCCATATCAAAATATCCGATACTATCACCTAAATTCAGCACATTATATTTAACTGTCGTTCCTATTGTACGAATGGATGCATTGTTTTTCAACCTCCCGGTTAAATGTTGTTCTGCAACATCTGTTACAGTCGAATCGGCGACAGAAGAAAAATCATATCTGACAAGTAAATCATTAGCAAACTGAGTTCCATCTTTTACAATTACAGTTGCAGGGAATACTTTTGTTACTTTTTGTCCGCTTTTAGTCAATGAAGCTGTCAGAGTATCATTGCAACTATAATAATTTGGACGTGTTACATTCCCGACTGAATCAATTAACTGAGGAAGAGTTGCTTTCCATGTAATAGTAATAGTAGGATCCAATGTTCCTTTTAAAGGCAATGGAATATTGGTTTTAACAGCACTCAGGTCACCCAACGTAAGATTATTCAATTCGCTGGTCAATTCAGGCAAAACGTAATCAGGGTTTTCTGAATAGGCTGTATTTAAGTTATCCAGCATTGCAGATACTCCACTTGAGTTCGAAAATCCTAAATTTATATCATCCGACGATAATGCCACTCCAAGAAGTTGAAAATCATATACCAACGTATTCTGCAGATATTGATCACCGACATAGCATGAACGTCCTAACCAATTGTAAAGAGTTCCGGTTCTTCCGGCAATGGTAATAGCCGTAGAAGGTATATTTGTCATCGATCCGGTGGCAACACTCGCTCCATCAACATAAACTGTTCCTGTAGTACCACTTTGAGTATAGGCAATTTGATGCCATGCTCCTTTAGGTGCATTTTTATTTAAACCTATTGATTGATTTCCTGTAGCCCAGTAATTTGTAGAAACAGTCTGTGATTGAGCCATCAAACTGCCAAAGACATAACCGTTTTGATCCGTTCCTGAATTATCTGAGTTAGAAAAAGTCCAGATAAAGTTACCATTACTGCCGAGATTAGTATTCGAATCATCTATACGGAAATAGCCCAACATGGTATAGTCATTCAATGAATAAATTGCTTTACCAATATCTGTACCCATATCGAAATAACCGGTTCCGTTTCCTAAATCCAATACATTATATTGAGTACTTGTTCCAATGGTTCTGATTCGGGCATTATTCATGACAGTACCAACAAATCCACTTTGTTCATCTTTCACAGTAACAACTCCGTTGCTGCTTTCGGAAATAGTATTCCCTGCAAAGTCCCACTCAGCCAATTGATCCGATGCAGCGGTAAGTGCTTTTACTGTTACATCAAATTCTTTTGTCAGCGTGTACGTTACGTTATCAGAAATTTCTGTTATTGTAGCTATCAGTTTTACAGTAGCATCATATTGTGATGGACGAGTTACTGCACCAGTTGCCGTTATGACTAAAGGTAATGAAGAGGTCCAGGTAACAGGGATATTGGAAGTCCCGATTGTAGAAGGCAACGTCAAATTGCTGGTTACAGCCGAGATGTCTCCTAACGTAAGTGCATCATAGGCAGTAACAAAATCAGTTGGATATCCATTTAACAACAAGACTTCATCCGATGTGATTGCCCTGTTATAAATACGGAAATCACTTATCTGAGAATCCTGTAAATTTGCATCTCCCGAATAAATCGCTTTAGCTATTACGTTATAAGCCGTAGCTCCCAGGCTGGAAGGAGTCAATGTAACAGATGTATTTGTTGACACCAGTACTCCGTTCTGGTATAATTTACCTGTAGTACCCGATTGGGTATAGGTCATTTGAACCCATTTGCCTTTCACTACGTCAACTCCTGTTCCAACATTCTGTTCTGTAGGATAATACGTAGTAGTAATACCATAGTAACTACGTTTTGCCTGTAAATACATATAACCTTTCTGATCTGTACCACTATTTAATGAATTACTAAATGATGCAATCATATTTCCATTGTTGCTAAGGGTTGCATAAGTAGTATTCACCCACACATAACAGGATATAGAAAAATCGGTAAGCGAAGAAATCAAATTACCGGTATTTATTCCCATATCCAGGTAATCACTACCGCTCGTTCCTAAAAGCAATGAGTTTTTTCCATTTGACATTCCGATTCCGACAGTAGTACCATTGAGCGTACCATCATACCCGTTCCCGGTAACATCTGACACTGTTGTTCCGGTTACCGATTCAAAAGTGTAATGTAATTTCAAGCCCGAATTCAAGTCAGGTTGAGCCTGTACGAAAAAAGGAGTAGATAAAGCTGCAAACAGAAGACAAGTTTTTCCAATCCCTTTCATTTTTTTAAAGTAGTTCTTTTTCTTCATAATAGTATTATTTTTATTGATTAATAATAATGTCCTAATTTTCATTAAAGACATTTTTGGGGTAAGCAGATTCAATAATTTAAATTATTAAAACATGTGACATAAAATCGTAACAAAAATACTATTTAGGTCTATTTACAAGGTATAAAAAATGGTCAAAAAGGTTGTTTATAAAGTCTAATATATTCATGCATTTACTTTTTAAAGCATTCATAAATATCAGCAGACGAATTTAAGTTAATTCAAAGGCCTTTTGTCTCATTGCACCATTTTATTTTACTTTAAAAATCAATTTGATTTATGAATATTATGTCATTTAAAATAAAACTTATATCTTTCAAATGCTCATCTTCTTAAAATAGAATATACCATTATAAACATTTTAGAAATTTTATTGTTCGTATTTTAATAATTTGTAGTCAATATAAACTTAACTATAATGGTCAGTTTTTTTTACAACTTAGTTATTCTGGCCAATAATATGCGAAGCGGATTTACATGGAAAATAATAAAGAAGAGAAAAGCAGGTAGCCGATCATAGTATATAAAGGATAGTGGTAACAAACTTCTTATTTATATAGTTGTAATTAAAATTTAGTAGCTTCTTTTTGAGTAGCTTTCTTAGCTAGCGGATAATCAATCACAAAAAAGGGTGCCTTTTTGGGACACCCTTTATAAAATACAAAATTGCAAATCGATTATTTAACGATCACTTTAGTCACAAAATTATTAATTTTAACAATGTAAGCACCGGCATTCACAGCTATGCTTGATGCATTTGTCATTTTCAATTGACGTCCGGAGATATCAAAGATTGAAATTTTTTCCGTTCCGTTCAATCCGAGAATACTAATTTCATTGACAGTTGATATTACTTTATACCTAGAATCTGTTACTGTTTTTATAGCAGAGGCATCTTCCTGATAAGCAAAATCCAACGCATTAATAGTACTTCCTACATTTAACACCGAATTCTGAATCTGTTCGTCAGTTAACGCAGTTTTATACAATCTGAAATCGTAAACTAATGTCTTTCGTAAATTAACATCTGAAGCATAACATGAACGTCCTATCCAGTTATAAAGTGTTCCCAACTGACCTGATTTTGGAAGAGTGGTTGAAGGTAAACTTGTAATTGTATCCGACATCATTGGCATACCATCTACATACAGGGTTCCGGTAGTCCCACTTTGGGTATATGCAAAGTGATGCCAGCTTGATTTGGATGCAGAATCTGTCAATAACACTGTTTGTTCCGAGGTATAGTTTGATGGAGAGATTGTCACAGCCTGGTTTCGTAAGCTTGCAATAATATAACCTGTAGGAATATTCGCTATATCTTTAGAATTTGAAAAATTCCATAGGAAATTTCCGTTTTTACTTAAACCCAAATAGTCGGTATCAATCCTGAAATAAGCTCCTACAGTATAGTCAGTGAGATTATAAATAAGTTTTCCAACTTCAGTTCCCATATCGAAATATCCGATGCTGTCGCCTAAACTTAATACATTATATTTAATGGTTGAACCAATACTAATAACTTTCGCGTTATTTTTCAATGTACCTGTAAAATGTTTTTCAGCTACATCTGTCACTACAGAATCTGCAACTGAAGAAAAATCATATTTTACCAACAGATTATTTGAAAACTGAGACCCATCTTTTAAAATAACTGTTGCCGGGAAAGTTTTAACGAGCGATTGGCCGTTTTTAGTCAACGTAGCTGTCAGGGTATCTTTATAATTATAATAGTCAGGGCGTGTAACCATACCTGAGGATGTAATTAAATTTGCATTGGTTGTTTTCCAGATAATGGATATAGTCGGATCGATAGTTCCTTTTGAAGGCAATGTAATATCTGTTTTAACAGCGCTTAAATCGCCCAGGGTAAGATTATTCATTTCGATAGATAGTTCCGGAGCTGTATAGTCTGGATTTTCTGCATATGCATTATTTAAGTTATCCAATGTACTTTGAACTCCATCGAATCCTTCAAATCCCAGATTCAAATCATCCGAAGTAACCGGAACGTTTAATAACTGAAAGTCGTACAATAAAGTCTTACGAAGATAAACATCGGAAACATAATTTGAACGTCCCAGCCAATTGTACAGAGTTCCTGTTCTACCAGCGATATTTATTGCCGAATAAGGTAAGTTAGTCATTAATCCGGTTCCAACAACAGAACCATCTATATAAACAGTACCGGTGTCCCCATTTTGCACATATGCCATATGATGCCAGGTACCTAATCCTGCACTGGTAGCTACTGTTGGTCCTATAGCCTGATTGCCTGTAGCATAATAATTCGTAGCAACACTCTGACTTTCAGCTTTCAGACTTCCAATAATATACCCGTTTTGATCGGTCATTGCATCTGCAGTGTTTGAAAAAGTCCAGTAGAAATTTCCATTACTGGCTATACTTGGATAATCGGCATCAATGCGGAAATATCCCATCATGGTATAATTTTTCAGAGAATAAATGGCAGTGCCAATATCAGTTCCCATATCGAAATAGCCGGTACCGTTTCCCAGATCCAACACATTATACTGAGTAGTCGATCCAATAGTCCTGATACGTGCATCATTCATAACTTTGCCTATAAAACCCGATTGAATATCTTTTACCTTTAGTGTGTCATTTTGTAACAGGATATTATCCGAAGTAAAATTCCATTCTGCAATTTGTGCTGCTGCCACATTAACTGCTGGAACAATGACAGTAAAATCTTTTGTAAGTGTGTAAGTCACTCCATTATTATCAAGTTGCGATAAGGTTGCTGTGAGCTTTACAGTTGCATCGTATTTATCGGGTTGAGTTACTTTTCCTGTTGTAGTTATTACAGTTGGATTCGATGATGTCCAGTTGACAGTGACCAGATTTCCAAGTGTGGTTTGTAATGTAAGATCAGAGGTTACAGCTGAAATATCACCTAAATCGAGGCTTCCGCAGGCGGTCATCAATTCAACCGGATACGAACGGACATACGTACCTCCTGTGATAATTCCAGGCAGCGCATTTACTGTTAAATCTGTAGCATGAGAAGCAAGAGAATCATTAAAATTCCAATATCCGACAAGTCCTGATTCATTACCGGTTAGAATTGCATATCTATTGCTTTGAATTTCAGTTGCAGTTCTGGCAACATTCCATATTCTTATTTCGTCGACCAACCCTTTAAATGCTCTGTTGTCAACTGCATTATCCCAACCAATGTATATATCGCCGGTTGAAAAATCGTAAACCGGATTCACTAAGTTTTCAGTTGATGTTGCTACACCATCGAGATAAACGGTTCTTGATGTGGCTGTCACGACAACCGATACCTGGTGCCAGGTACCGGTTGAAACAGCTCCAGAAAGAGTTCCGTAATCCCCTGTGATATTGGTCATCATCCTTAAAGCACCGGGTGTTTGCCAACTGGCTCCATATTGCAACCCTGCGTTGTTAGGAGACGTCCCACGGGTATAAATTAAACCGGCATAGGTAGTTTGTGTTCCGTCAGGCTTAAACCACATCTCCATTGTGTATGGTAAAGTATTAAGATTTAGTCCCGTTATTTTAATATTACTGGCAGCTCCTGAAACTCCGGGCAAACTCAAGGCATAGTTTGTTCCGAACAAATTCCCGTATTGTCCCGGAATTATTAAAATCAAAAGGACCATCAATGTCACAAAAAAAGGATTGATTTTAGTTTTCATATATTAAATTTTTAATTAAATACATTATAAATATTTTATTTCAAATGAATGTTGTTTTTTAGTTATTTTTGAAACATAATTGTTTATAAAAAAATACTGTTTATTTAAACTTTATTACTTGTTAAAATACTAAATTTTAGGAAGGAATAATTTAGTTCATAGGCAATTTTATTTAAAGAGTTATTTTATCAATATTACTAATTTTTATATGGCCGGAATAAATATTGCAGTTAGTATTCGGATTTAAAAGCATCGTTCTGAAATTGTCAGTTTAGTTAATTTGCAAATACTAAAAGCATATATTACTTAAAATGTCAAATTTTCGACAGCAAATATAACTATAAACAAATCATTAAAAGGATAAAAAAATGGTCAAAAATGGTACTTTTTCCATATTAATATCATTAATTAATGTCTATATTACCAAAAAGAGGGTGATCTTTATGATCACCCTCTTCAAATTTAAATATTTATTTTTTTTACTTTACCATCACTTTAGTTACATAATTATCGATTTTAACAATGTAAGCACCGGCATTCACAATTATGCTTGATGCATTTGTCATTTTCAATTGACGTCCGGAGATATCAAAGATTGAAATTTTTTCCGTTCCGTTTAATCCGAGAATACTAATTTCATTGACAGTTGATATTACTTTATACCTTGAATCTGTTACTGTTTTTAAAGCAGAGGCATCTTCCTGATAAGCAAAATCCAATGCATTAATAGTACTTCCTACATTCAACACCGAATTCTGAATTTGTTCGTCAGTTAATGCAGTTTTATACAATCGGAAATCGTAAACTAATGTCTTTCGTAAATTAACATCTGAAGCATAGCATGAACGTCCTATCCAGTTATAAAGTGTTCCCAACTGACCTGATTTTGGAAGAGTGGTTGAAGGTAAACTTGTAATTGTATCCGACATCATTGGCGTACCATCTACATACAGGGTTCCGGTAGTCCCGCTTTGGGTATATGCAAAGTGATGCCAGCTTGATTTGGATGCAGAATCTGCTAATAACACTGTTTGTTCCGAGGTATAGTTTGATGGAGAGATTGTCACAGCCTGGTTTCGTAAGCTTGCAATAATATAACCGGTAGGAACATTCGCTATATCATTAGAATTCGAAAAATTCCATAGGAAATTTCCATTTTTACTTAATCCTAAATAGTCGGTATCAATCCGGAAATAAGCTCCAACGGTATAGTCAGTGAGATTATAAATAAGTTTTCCCACTTCAGTTCCCATATCGAAATATCCAATGCTGTCGCCCAAACTTAATACATTATATTTTATAGTTGATCCAATAGAAATAACTTTCGCATTATTTTTCAGTGTGCCGGTAAAATGTTTTTCAGCTGCATCTGTCACAATTGAATCTGCCACTGACGAAAAGTCATATTTTACCAACAGGTTATTTGAAAATTGAGACCCATCTTTTAAAATCACTGTTGCCGGAAATTTTTTAACAAGCGATTGACCATTCTTGGTGAGCGTAGCGGTCAAAGTATCATTATAATTATAATAATTTGGACGGGTTACTACACCTGTCGAAGTAATTAAACCGGCATTGGTTGTCTTCCATATAATGGATATAGTCGGATCGATAGTTCCTTTAGAAGGCAATGTAAGATCTGTTTTAACAGCACTTAAATCGCCCAGAGTGAGATTATTCAACTCGGCGGAAAGCTCTGGTGCAGTATAATCCGAATCTTCTGCATATGCATTATTTAAGTTATCCAGTGTACTTTGAACACCATCAAAACCTGTGAAACCCAGATTCAGGTCATCCGAACTAACCGGTACACTTAGTAGTTGGAAATCGTACAATAAAGTCTTTCGTAAATAAACATCGGAAACATAATTTGAACGTCCCAGCCAATTGTACAGTGTTCCTGTCAGACCTGCCTTTGCAATTACTGAAGGCAAATTAGTCATTGCCGTATTAGTACCGACTGAAGAACCATCAATATAGATTGTACCTGTTTTCCCGCTTTGTACATACGCAAAATGATGCCATGCGCCTATCGGAGCACTTGCAGCGACTGTTGGACCTGTTGCCTGATTACCGGTAGCATAATAGTTTGTCGAAACACTTTGGCTTTCTGCCTTCAAACTACCTATAATATAACCAGTCTGATTCGTCATAGCATCATTTGTATTCGAAAATGTCCAATAGAAATTACCATTACTGGTGATACTTGGATAACTGGCATCAATACGGAAAAAGCCCATCATGGTATAATCATTCAAAGAATAAATGGCTTTACCGATATCAGTTCCCATATCGAAATAGCCGGTACCATTACCCAAATCCAACACATTATACTGAGTAGTCTTTCCAATGGTTCTGATACGGGCATCATTTAATAGCTTTCCTGTAAAACCCGATTGAACATCTTTTACATTTAAGGTATCATTTACCAATGTGATATTATCAGCAGTAAAATTCCATTCGGCTATCTGAGTAGGTGTTCCGGTAATTCCGGGCACTTTTACAGCAAAAACTTTAGTTAATGTATACGCTGTACCATCGACTACCTGAGATAGAGTAGCCGTAAGATTAACAACTGCATCATATACAGCATGCTGTTTCACGTTTCCTAACGTATCAATCACAGCCGGATTTGAACTTGCCCATCTTACCGTCACACCGTTCGTCCCCAAAGTTGTTGGCAAGGTAAGGTTTGAAGTTACTGCAGACAAATTTCCCAATGTCAAATTTGCAAATTGTGCATTTAATTCTGTCAATTGATCAGCACTTTTTACAAGATTTAAATTTGCAACGCCAAACCATGCCCACGCTCCGTTAAAAGTTATATAATAAATTCCTGCGGTTGCTCCTGTTGTAAATGTAAATACTCCATTGCGAATCACATTTACTGTTGTGGATGTAAATGTTTTTGATGATATCTGTCCTGCATTATCAACAGTAGTACTTATACCGGCTGTAAGTGTTAAACCTGCACTGCCACTACCACCGTAAAAATAATCCATCGAGAAATTATAAGTGGTATTCGCTCCCAACGTCACCGGATAAGCATAGTATGAAGTTGAATATGAATTATTATCCCAACGTACCATTAGAAGTCGGGAAGTCAAATAAGTTGTTTCTGCATTTTCATAAGTAATCGAATTAGCAGTGTAACCTCCTGTAACTCCTGAATCTCTGAAACGGCAGCCTCCACTGGCATTTGCAGTATTCCAAAGACTTGCAGTTGTAGCTGCTGCGTTTAACCAACCTACATCACTTGGCTTTGATGAGGTTCCTGTAACTCCGTTGCCATCCCAGCCTGTAATCAGGTTCTGCGCATTCAACGGCAATACCATACAATATGATATTGCTAAAAGAATAAGTGTAAAGACTTTTTTCATAAAAAATAAAATTATAAAATTGTTTCTCTAATGTCAAGCAGGATTATTGCACCCTGAAGTCAAAATTAATCGAATTGGGAATATAAATCATCTTGATCTGACATAATCCTGTGACAAATGTACGACTATAGCTTTTAAGCAAAGGACACAAAAAGGTCATTAATGGAAACAAATTGAATTTTGGTGTACCAATTGTTTATCACATCTAAAACAAAGAAATAATTTCAATATTTGTAAGCATTTGCATTATAATCATTTGACAAATATTAGTTAATTTAATTTTTTAATTAAAAGGAATTGGTTCCAATTTTTTATTGAGTTGGTTTAAAGAAACTGTAGATTACTTGAGTTATTGCGAGTACTTCCTTTCAGTATTGTTCGGGAGGATAGAATTCCAGTTTATTTTTATTTTCTTGTTAAGCATAGTAAATTCAAATTGAAACACTAAAAACAAAGAATTATTATAGCAACAGTTGATTTACAACGAAATGTTTAACTAAATTTTATTGTGTGATGACAGGAAATAAAGTCAACAAATTCATTCGCGAATTACTTTAATCAAACCTGTTTAATAAAAAAGAGTGAATGACTTCAGATCAGAAAACATTCACTCTTTTTATTTTTTAAAACTGAAACTATTGAACTATAAATTTTTCATATTTTAATGTACCGTCAGAGGCAGCACATTGAAACAAATAAATTCCGGCAGACAATCCCGAAACATCCATTTGACCTTTATTTTTTGAGAAAGATTGATGGATGAGTACCTTCCCGTTTAAGTCCAATACTGAAATAATTATATTCGGTTCAGATGAAGAGATTGAAAAATACAAATTCCCCTTTACAGGATTGGGATAAATTGATATATCTTTTGAAGCTGATACATTTTCAACTTCCTGCGTTGGATTCCATTTATGGATTAATGCTGTTTTTTCAGCGGCAGTTATAGGCATCACAGTTCCATGACGTGGAGTAAAGTCAAAAGAAACCGGATTAGTAACTACGGTGAAATTAATTAAATCTGTACTGGTCGTTAACTGGTATGATCCACTGGTATACTCATCATACATCAGAATCCAACTATCCGAATTAATCAATCTAAAAGCACAACTTCCTTCAACAGGGTTTGTAGTACACTCTAAATATTTATCATACAGTACATAGCCTGAAGTCAGATTCGTAGATAATGCTTTTTTAATACCATCCCCATTTCCTTCAGTTTTGAAAAATAAATTATACACTCCATCTTTCAGGACGATATCAGGATCAATTGTTGACAACCCGTTATTATTAAAAAGGAGTTTCGGAGAAGATTCGAACCCTAAAAAACGGCTATCGGCATAGGCATAATAGATTTTAGCAAAGTCGGTAGGTCCAAGTCGCATGGCAAAATAAATCATATATTTACCGACTGTCGGATCGTAAATCGTTTGAGGTGCCCATACTTCATCGGCAGCACTATACTCCGGATAAGTTTTCGGGATATTTATATCACTCGATTGCCAGTTAATCATATCTGTAGACTTTAACAAAACCAAACCTCGATTTGAATCCCAGCCCAAAGCAGATACCATATCAGTAGCAACCATATAATAATCATTATTTTGGCCGCGTAAAATATGCGGATCACGGACACCACCGGATGAGCTTATAGTGGCTGAATTTAAAACAGGATTGTCATTATTCAATGCGGTATAGACAAAAGCATCATCGCTCAAAGCGAAACGGATAGATTCCTGGTCACCTGTATTCCCTGTAAAATACGCAAAAAGATACCCGGAAAACCCTTCATCTTCGGCTACAGTAACAATAAATGATTTTATTATAGTAACAGTCCCCTTAGTTATCGTAGCAGTCAAAGTCACATTTAAGTTGCCTGTTCCTTTTGCAGGCCGGTTTAGGATAACACCGGCATCAGATAAAACAGTCGGGTTATCCGAGTTCCAGGTAATTGTCGAGCCCTGAATCCCGCTAGTTTGTAAAACAAGATTTGACCGGAGAAGATTCAGATTTCCGCTTATTGACAAATTTATTGAATCCTGTTGTACACTTATCCGGTCTGAGAGATATGGTACTACTTTTGCGGTAAACATTTTTGTTTGTACTATTCCGTTTTTTGTCAAGGTGGCCGTTAATACAACGACAGCAGTATCAGCTCCGTTAACAGGCCGGGTAACAACACCTGAATTGGAAATAAAATTTTGATTTGAAGAACTCCAGCTGACTACAACCGAATTTCCTCCATCAGTTGGAAGGGTAAGATTTGAAATAACTGCATTCAAACCTGTTAAAACTAATTGCGTTTTTGCATCTGCAACCTGTTGTATGATCATGGCACTATCTAATCCTGCTTTTTGAGAAGAAAGAGAAACAATTTCTGTTGCAGAAAGCGCCCTGTTATAGACACGGAAATCAGTCAAAAGCGAATTTAACAGATATGCATCACTGGAATAACATGATCTTCCAATATAATTGTTTGTTGTAGCCCCCAGTACAGACGGTTTAGATGTAATTGTTCCCGTCTTTACCTGAATTCCGTTTAAATAAATTGTGCCGGTATTTCCACTTTGTGTATAGGTCACATGTTGCCAGGATCCCTGGGGTAATGTACTCCCTTTATTAACAGTAAGTTCGGCAGACCAATTAGTTGTTGTTATTGCATACCGGGTATTTAAGGCTGTAAAAAACATATTTCCGTTTGCAGTGGAAGACATATCAGCCGAGTTAGCAAATGTCCAGACAAAGTTACCTGCAGCAGTCAGGTCGACCGAAGAATTCACATAGACATAAGTTGATACTGTAAAATCACCTGTCAACGATTTAATGAGATTTCCGGTTTTTGAAGTCATATCAACATATCCATTAAGCGACCCTAAATCAAGTACATTAAAGCGTCCAATTTGCTTTACTGCTGCGCCGTTCATAAGTATAGCTTTATAACCGTTACCCGAATTATCTGCAATAGAATCATGGGAGGAACTATCAAATATATATTGTAATTTCAATGTAGTATCTGTAGCGAATGAAATTGTTGAATTTAAACCAAGGCATAAAAAGAACAGCAATTTCAGTTTCATACTTATTGTTTTGTACGAAAACTTAAGTCGTGCCTTTACGATGAATTTATTCATTTTGAATTACGTTTGTTTGAAATTTATAAATATATTTTTTAATAATTATAGCTTGTAATATTGAAAACACTTGATTATTCTTTAATTAATTTTGTTGACATAAAGTTATTTCCTTGCTTAGTTTGCAACAAATAGACTCCTGGTTTAATAGCAGATAAATCAATATCTGAACCATTATTGATATTTTTATTCAAAATAGTTTGCCCAAGCAGCGAACAGATTTTCACAGACAGAACCCCATCATTTATTCCGTTGACAGTAACATAATCATGTGCCGGGTTTGGATAAGCACTCAGTTTATTGTTCTCATTTTTAAGACTTGGGATAGAATTAATGACTGTCGTATTAAGCTGTAATACTGTTACTGAATTCGCTTTGAAAAGATAATTAAAAGCTTTTGACAATGAATTAAAAGTCGTTTCAACCGGAACAATATTGGTTTCATTGGTTAGTGAATTTTCATTAAGCGGATTACCTGAAGTAAGTACCGTTGACTTACCGCTTAATAGATCATTTGAAATTCCGGTTAAATTTAAATTTGTAGTCACGTCACCATTTGTCGGATTAATAACTTTCAGGAATAATTGTTGATTGATTTCATCCAATGTTGCTGAAGTGTACAACATCTGTGTTGGAGAATTTACCAGAGTAAACATCAATACATTATCCAGATAAAACAATTCATTTGTTTTCGACACTTCAATTCGAATGTTATACCACTGATTGGTATTCACACTTCCGGCAACAGAAGTCAGTGTAGTTTTTGTTCCGCCGGCACACTGCTCGATAGCATGTTGGGTATTCCCCCATCCACCAATGTTCCACCAGTAAAAGTTATTGGTATCTTTATATCCGAAAATAATCAAAAAGCCTTCGCTGCCACCAGTTTTTAAAGCTTTAAGTGAGTATGTATAAGTAGTATCGGATATAGCAGCGGCTATTGATCTGCAATCAGTAGAAGTTGCAGTTTGAGAATAAAGTCCTCCTGCTACCGACCATGTACCACTTGTTGGCGTCCAGTTTGCGCTATTGGCAAATTGATCGGAGAAAAGGGTGGTATTCGAACTGTTCTTTACTGATACATTTGAATACTCAACCTCTGTAGACCAGCTTCCAAGACCAATAGACCCGGTAACAGGGGTTATTACAGTATTTAAGGAATCTTTTACGGGTATTGTAACCGTTCCTGTATTATTTGAAAACAGCTTCTGCACATAATAGGAAGGGGTACCATAAGCAGTGGATGAATTATAGTTTATCATATCAGGATTCCATGTCCGGTCATTTACATTTACAAATATGGGTGCATACGAATTCATAGGAACTATATCGGTATTCTTTTCCATCCCTGCCATATATACCGCTTCGCCGATAGCTGCGCTTAAATTTCCATTTCCACAACCCGAAGTTACAGCATACTCACCTGCATATATTTTAGGCCCTTTCCTACTATATGTATCATATTTGTTGTATTGATTGATAAACCACTGTGGGCTCCGATAATAATGTTCATCCACAAAATCAGCCGGATAAGTAAAAGTCCACGTCGGATTATCTGTACCCCACGCAGCAACATCTCCAATACATTGGATGGTTGGATATTTTGATTTTATAGCATTGTAAAATTGAATATACCGGTTACCGTAATTATCCCCATTATAATTTTCATTCCCGATTTCAATATATTTAATATTAAATGGGTCAGGATGACCATTAGCTGCACGCATAGCACCATAAGTAGTCATTACATCTCCGTTTGCATATTCGATCGCATCCAACGCATCCTGAATATAGTCTTCCAATGCCGTGTAAGGTTGACTGTCATTAAGAGAAAGTCCCACATTTACAACATATAAAGGAGCTGCCTTTATATCTTCTGCCAGTTGAAGAAACTCGTGAAACCCCATTCCATCAGAAGTACGATACCCCCAAAGGTTTTTATGTCCCGGCCTGTTTTCAATACTACCGATTGTATTTTTCCACTGAAAACGATTAGCAAGGTAATCTCCTTCAATGAAACAACCTCCCGGAAAACGAAGGAATGCCGGCTTTAAATCGGCCAGCATCTGAGCCAGATCAGGACGTAAACCGTTTTCACGGTTATTGTATGTAGGTGGAAATAAAGAAACAACATCAAACCACAATGTACCTTTGGAGGTTGTTGACAATACAAAGATTGCGTTTGTATTATTTCCCGAAGCAGTGAGCGTACAGGTGAATTTTTGCCATCCCTGAGTTAAACCTGTAATGGTTGCCTGTGCATATTTTATTCCGGTTGAGCTTTCAAGTGATGCAGTTATAGTTCCTGTAAAGCTGCTATCGCATTTTGCGAAAAATGACAATTTATATTGTTGACCATTGACCACATTTATTCCCCAAAAACCGGTATTTGATATTCCAGCCCGTGCCGTTAAAGTTGCATTATCAACTTTTAATTTCAACGCCTGGGATTGACTGACATTCAATAAATTCTGTGTTTCTACGGTTGCAGTTGCTATTGCACCTGTTTGGGTGATAACTGTCCAGTAGTCTAAAGTTGTTGCATCTTCAAAGGAACGGTTTCTGATCAGTTCGGCATATAAACCTCCGTCGGCTGCATGATTGATATCTTCGAAGAACAACCCTGACTGGGTAGGACTGACTTTGATTCCATTTTTTGAAAGGTCAATGGTAAATTTTGGTTGGGCCTGCCCTTGCACATTCAGTTGAGTCTGGCAAATAATGAAGAGTAATAGAAAAAACACTGACAGGTGTGATTTTACAAACATGAAGAAATTGATTAGTTGAAAAGTGTTATCAGGTAAAACAGGTTAAATATATATACATCAATCAGTCATTTCAATTCATTCCCTTTGTTAAGTTCCTGCTGAAATTATAGATCAGATTATTATTCAGCAAAGATAAGGTACAAACTTTAATGTTTGGTAGATAATCAGTTCAAAAAGCATGAAATAACAACCAAAACAACTGTAGTATTATTGATCGGAATAATCAGACGTGTTTAAAATCAAAAATGCGAATGAAAATCGACCTGACTGATTTTGAGGATATATAGTATCTTATCTGTTAGTTCATTTTTGTTTTTATTCTTATAATACTCACTGATAATGGGATTGATTCGTATACAAAGATCTTGGAGATTCTGTAATCAGTTGTTATCGGGTAAATATTATGTGGATTCGACAATGTGTTTTTCGTATCCACGGCAGCTGATAAAATGGTACAAACAGCATTTGGATTGATCTTTCCAAAACGGGTCAGGTTTATGTTAACGGATGTTTTCTTTTTTCCGATATTTACCAGTTTAAGAATAATATCACCTGTCTTACTGTCTTTGACACACGAAACAGCCATGGTAGAATCATTTTCGGAAAGTACATTTCCCGAATTTTGATAAGTTACAATATGATCATAAAATGTATCGCCTTGATTTACTGAAAAGATTTGCTGCACATAATAATTTACACTTGGGCTTACTGAAGTGTTATTAAAATAGATAAGATCGGGATCCCATTGTGTATGTCCTTCCTTTGCCAGTAGAGGTGCATAGGATGCCAGTTGAACAATATCTCCGTTTCGTTCTACAGAAGTCATAAAAGCTGCTTCTGAAATTGCATTCATCCAGGTATTTCCCTGAGAAGCATATTCGCCAATATATACTTTTGAACCCGACCTGTTATAGGTGTCGTATCTTTTTCGGTTATTCATAAACCAACCGGGGTTCATATAATAATGTTCATCAACAACGGGAATGTTCAACTCATTTGCAAATTTCCAACCCATATCAAAGTCTTCGCCATTGGGGGAAGGACCCACAGTTCCTATCACTGTAATCTTCGGATATTTTGCTTTGACAGCATCATAAATCAGTTTAAAACGTTCCCTGAATTCAGGAGTTTGTTTATCCTCATTTCCTATTCCTATATACTCAAGATGAAAGGATGCCGGATGTCCGCTTTCAGCCCTTTTAGATCCCCAGGCTGATGTTACCGGTCCATTTGCATATTCTATTAAATCGAGTACGTCATTGATGTATTGGTTCATTTCAGTGAGTGGAATTCCACGCTGACCTGTTCCTCCGACTCGCCAACTGCCTCCCGAATTCTGGCAACTTACCGCAGCAGCTACAACCGGCAATGGTTTGGCACCAATGTCTTCACAAAACTGGAAGTATTCAAAGAATCCTAGACCAAGCGATTGATGATAGCCCCAGATATCGGATTGTTCAATGCGTTGTTCAACAGGACCAATCGTATTTTTCCACCTGTACAGGTTATTCAGACCGTCCCCATGCACCAGGCAACCTCCGGGGAAGCGAACAAATTTAGGTTTCAGGTCTGCGATTACTTTACCCAAATCTTCACGCATACCATTCCTCCTGTTATGAAAAGTTTTAACCGGAAAAAGTGAAATCATGTCCAGATTAAGTATTCCCGGATTTCTTGTAACCAGTTCTAACGTGGCATCTGAAACAGTAGAATCAGATTTCATGATTACTGTATAGTTCTTCCATTCTTTCGACAATCCGGGAATGAATGCATTACAGTAAACCTTTCCATTTTTACTGACCAGTTTCACTTCCAAAGGAGCAGAAATTCCTGAAACCTGGCGGGCGAATACTGAAAAATTATAATTTTCCCCTGCTTTTAATGGGATTCCATCAAATCCACTGTTTCTTAATCCGACTCCATCACCCCCTTTTTCAACATTTAAGGTTACATAATGTGGATTACCTGGTTGTATAGGAGTCGAAGTATCAACAGAAATTGTTCCAATACCATAGCCATCTTTAATCAGTTCCCAGGCAGTAAACGGATTCCAGTCAGTCCTGTCACTGAGAGAATATTCAAATGAACGGTTTTGAATTAATTCGGCATAGAGTCCTCCATCTGCAGCATAATTGATGTCTTCGAAAAAAATACCAAAAAGGTCGGAACTAATAGGTTTACCTTGTTGGAAATTTTTCCCATTCTGAGTTTGAGCCATGCAAATTCCACTATTTAAGACAAGACAATACAAGAGAATATAGCAGGTTAGTTGTAATCTGATTTTGTCATTATAAAAAGTCTTTTGAAACAATTCAATCGTAGTTTCCATAAACAATTAATTCATTGTGAAATAAATGATTTTTTAAACAGTCATAATACTAAATGGCTATGAGATGATTTCTAAGTCATTCAAAGAATTTATTGATATGTTTTGATGTCTGACACCAAAGGGGCTTAAGAGTAGACTTTCACAAACGATTTTCAATTAGTAAATTTTCAAATACTGCGTCTTAAAGCCACCTTTGGAGGCTGTGTAAAAAGAGTTTTGAAAATTGAATATACTTACATTATGAAGCTGGAAAACAAATAAGGGATTAAGGTTAAGATAGTTGCATTAATATTTCTATTAAAGTTGATAATTAAAAATATGGTACATTCCGGTTTATCGGAAAGGTTTATTTCTTAAAAACCTTATTTTCAGGTATTAAACCTACTATATAACTAATTGCAATTACCTAATTATCTGCTTATTGTATTATATCAAAAAACCTTATTTTTCTTCTTTTTTTTACCCTTCGTAGAAAACCTAACTACCACAACCCCACCCTTATTCCCTTATTAAATGCATTTTTCAGCCCTTCACAGTTATCTCAATTGTTGTTCGATTTCTGATCGTGGGGACTTAATAGAAAACCAATGACCCACTAACCCTAACCTTATTACCTTATTAAAAAAGCATCAACTATCAATTTGAAAGTAACAAATTCTACTAATTTCATTTTTACACAGCCTGCTTTAGGGGTTTGGGGGTCAATAATAGCATAAATGCAAAAAAAATTGTGTTATATATTTAACAAACATATCAAGATTTAGTCCTTATTTACTTATAACAGCTTTCAGATAATATTCAACTACCGGACAGCAGTATCTTTTATTTTTATTTTAGATACAGATACAGGTGAAATTCCTTCAAGAGTCGGCTTTACTTTTATAATACTTCCATCGTTGTTGAATTCAAGTTTATCAATACAAACCTCCCTGAAGTAACCGGGATGTTTTAAGTCAATTCCTTTAGGACGTGTAAAACGGTGATACACGATATACCATTCATCCCTTCCCGGAATCTGGATAATGGAATTATGACCTGTTCCATAAATGGCTTTTGCATTATCCCTGGCTATAACAATATTTGTTTTTGGAACTGTAATAGGGCCGGTTGGGCCGTTTGAGGTTCCATAACAAACTTTGTAATCAGGGCTTCCGGTATCATCTTCCGACCAGAGAAAATAATATATGCCATCGCGGTAAAACACATAGGTGCCTTCCCTGAATTTTGAATCAGGTGTTATGACTTTCACTGAATCCGACCTTATCGATATCATATCTTCATTCAGTTCGGCTGTGGCCATATATCCGTTACCCCAATATAAATAGCATTTGCCTGTCTTCGGATCTTCAAAAACATCCGGATCAATCTCCTGGCCCCATTTAATCCCTGCCGGTTTTATATCGATCAACGGTTTCCCTGAATCAACAAAAGGACCTGTAGGATTGCTTGCTACAGCAACGCCTATTTTTTTCCCGGCAGTAAAATAAAAGAAATAACGGTATTCTCCATTGATTTTCTTTTCAATGATACAAGGTGCCCAGGCATTTGTTTTAGCCCAGGACACATCCTTTCCAGCTAAATTGAGAATAACGCCATCATCTTTCCAGTCGACCATGTTATCCGAAGAAAATACCTTAAAATAATTACCCGACCAACCGGCAAAACCATCTGAGGTCGGATAGATATAAAAACGTCCGGTCTTTTCTGCATACAGTACTTCAGGATCTGCATAATAACCTTCCAAAACAGGGTTTTTATTTATCTGCGCAGACACATCATAACTCGTTTTAGATTCATTGTAAGCCAGGGTATATTTCACCGGACCTTTTAGAAAGTTACGGGGCCCTGCAGGAGTAATTGAAACACCCGGCATAGAAGTCAATTGCGGATCGAATGAACTCAGATCTGTTCCGTTTTTTACAGGAAGGAATAAAGTCTTAGCTGAAGGATCATTTATAATATTGTTTTTTTTTACATTTTCCGAGTTGGCCGAATGAATGATCAGATCTTTTGGAAGGAACCATTTCCGGGTCAATGTATTTGCTTCTGCACTTGTGATCGGGATAATAGTTCCATGACGGGGTTTGAAATCCATTGAGATATTATTGACCACCGAGAAATTGGTAAGGTCGGTACTTTTTGTAAATTCATAAGCGTCGTTCGTATAAACATCATAAATCAGCATATAAGTATCTGAATTGATCAGTTTAAAAACGCAGGCACCTTCAACTGGTAACGTTGTTTGTTGAAGGCTTTTGTCATGTAATTCATAGGGTCCGGTCAGATTGTGTGATATGGCTTTTTTTATCCCGTTACCATTTGCTTCAGTTTTAAATAACAGGTTGTATTCATTATCTTTAAACGTGATGTCAGCATCAATACAAGCACTACTATTCGGATTTTTAAAAAGTATCTTAGGGTTTGATACCAAAGCGGTGAACTCTTTATTTGTATAGGCATAATAAATCACATCCGGATTGTCGCCCGATCGCATTGACCAGTATACCATATATTTCCCCTCCTTTTTATCATAAAACGTCTGAGGAGCCCAAACACGGTTGACAGTACTAAATTCAGGGAAAGTAGTGCCGATATTAACTTTACTTGATTTCCAGTTAACAAGATCAGATGATTTAAGCAGTACCATTCCATTGTTACTGCTCCATCCATTTGCCGATTTCATATCAGTAGCAACCATATAAAAAGTCTTTCCATCTGCTCCTCTGAGAATATGAGGATCCCTCACTCCGCCTTTTGCACTTATTGTATCAGAGCCTAATACAGGTAAATTGTCATTCAATGCTTTATAAGTATACCCGTCATTACTCAACGCAAACCTTATTGATTCCTGGTCATTTGAATTACCGGTAAAGTAAACGAACAGGTAGGCAGAAAATCCTTCATCTTCAGGTATTGTTACTTCAAACGTTCTGGATGATGAATTTTTACCATTCTTTGCTGTAGCTATTAAACGAACTTTCAAACTCCCTTTTCCTTTAGCAGGAAACTGAAGGATATTTCCTTTATCACTCAGAAATTTCGGATTGTCCGATTTCCATGTTAACAAACTCCCATCTTTCCCTATTTTTGGAAGCTTTAAATCTGTTCTCAATACATTCAGATTTTGCGAAAATGATATTGCATTCAACTCATTTCCTATAGATACTTTGTTCTGGGTTATCGGAGTTTTGCTTGTCGGTGTTACTGTTGCCATGTTATTCTGTAAAACAAACAGACAAAGCAATATTGATATTTTAAATCTCATATTGAATATTATTATTTTTCATACTTTACATGTCTCAATTGGGATTTCTGATATTGAACAGCCCTTAAAAAAAATTAAAACTTTAAATTGACTAAGTTGATAAATCTCTTACCAGCTTATCGGCAGTTTGCAATCGACCACTAACATGGCTTCAACAAGTTTACAATGGAGGATTAATCCGTTTTGTTGTGCAACCTCATCACCCAATCCAATTATTTCGGATTTATAATTAATACCATATGGCCAAAAATGCTGGGTGTCTCCTTTCAATATTTCACCGGTTGCAGCCAATAAAAGTGCAGCTCCGGCAGGTCCGGTCCAGATACCTGTTGTCGTTTTACTTTGCCAGATAGCTGTAGTACCCGAACCAAAATAATGGGCAAATTCATGCATGGCAGTACCGACCCACATATAAGTAGGATCAGATCCAAATGCTACCTGTCCGTGATAACTGGCTTCGGCTGTTGGTACTCCCGAGGAATAAGCAATTGAGATATTATGGGAGAAAGTGGTATATCTGCTATAATAATAACAGGCACTGTCTACAGCAATCTTTATCAATCTGTATTGAGTAGGATATGTAATGGAATCAAAGCCCATGGTATAAGTTACATTACCCATTAACGCTTTAACAGTTATTTGATTTCCGTAAGCTGTACCTGCACAACTGGTTGCATAGGCACGGACATAATAGGTTGAATTTAAATTCAAATTAGTCATGAAAGCATAATATTCACCGGCAGAACTTCCATTTTGAAATTTACTGTCATTAATTGTCGGATTAGTTGTCGTAGACCAACAGACTCCACGTTCGGATATTGATCCGCAACTGCCAACGTTGGTAATATTTCCAATACAAGTTGCTTTATTTGTAGAATAATCATAGACAGCCGATATTGTAGATACAACCGGCAGACTATAACTAAGAGTTTTGAAACTTATTTGATTTCCATACGATGTACCGTTAATATTGCTGGCATAGGCACGAATATAAATAGTGGATCCTGATGTTAATCCTGTCAGGTTAATGATGGAAGTATTGGTGATGGTACCTGAACTGATTTTGGTATTATCAACGGTTGGATTTGAAGTAGTACTCCAGCATATTCCTTCATCTATAATTGATGCACCACCGACCGAAATAACAGCAATACCACTTTGGGCTGTTGTATAGGAAATGAGTGAAACTGCAGAAGTAGAAACTACAGGTAGACCTTTGGAAATACTATCTGTAAATGTCATACTGTCGATTCTTGAAACCGGGATACTTAATATCGAATTATCGGTATTATGAATATCAATTATAGTATCATTATTATTGAATTTAATGCTGTCAATAGAATTTATAGTCACATTAACGACAGATAAATCAGTTTTAAATATTGTAAGTGCTTTCTGAGCGAATAAAGTAACGATACAAAGTAAACTTATAATAATGAGTCCGTATTTTTTCATAGTTTAGTGAATTTTAATGCTTGATTATTGACTTTAATAATATATATTCCTCTGGTTAAATGGTTAATATCTATCATTTCATTATTGGTATAATGTTGTAAATTTATCAGTTGACTTCCATTTATAGAAAAAATGACTATTTTCACGTCACCGTCAGGGATATTTTTCAACGAAATGTATTCTCTTGAAGGATTAGGAAAAACGATCAAAGTTGCAGGTTCAACCTGTAGATCATTCAGACCTGTAAAAGAAGTAAAAACCAGTTTTTGAACGGATGATGTTATAACATTTTCTACTGTTCCAATCCGATAATTTAGAATCATCATTCCATTTCCAAAAGTGATCTTTCTGAGGCTGTTTACATCAATGTTTTTTTCACTGCCATCGCTGTTTTTAATATCTAATGAAACAGTTTGCGATTGTACATTCAGAACTCCCATCACAAATAATGCAAAAAGGAATAATGCAAAAGAAAATTTGATTTTCATAGGTTGGATTTTTTGAGTATCTGACAATTTGCAAAAAACACTTTTCGCATTTTAATTTACACATATAATTATTGTACAAATATACAGGATTATATAAATACACAGGATGAAAAAATAATCAAATATGAGGATATTCCATTTTCCAGTTTCCATCAATCAATAATTAATTATAAGATTTTGAAATTAGTTGAACAATTTTCAGTCAGATTTAATGACTTATTTATAACCCACTCAGGATTCCTGAAATTAAAAAAAATGAATTACTTTAGACAAGCTCCTGATTAATAGCACAGAATAAATATTATGATTTAAAACAACAACAAAAAATGACAACAAAAAATGACCAGACTTGTATTTCAATTACTTCTTCCGATGAATGATGATGAATTTATTATTATCAGGAATGATCGAAGATGAAATATCAACATGATTTTCATTTTATACTTAGAAATGGATTTGAAAAAAAACATCCCCTAATTTGAACGTTTTCTATGCTATGTTTAAAATTAAATATGGTATTTTTACAGAGTCAATATTATCAGTATAATTTCATCTGACTGACCCTGAATTCAGAGGATTATTTAATGTTTCTATTCGTTCTTATTTAAAAAATCTAAGTACATGACAGAAAAAATAATAACAACAAAATTAATTCACATTGAACCACAGACAATAAAAAGAATAACCACATAAGATACAAAAGAATCACAAAAGCAAATCCATTTTACAATAATTGACACGTAAATTAAAATATTAAATTCGTTTTAAGCTAATATTTAAAACCGAAAATCTTTTGTGTGCTTAATATTGACTTTGGTTGAATTTATAATTAACTTTTGTGATTCTTTTGTGATCCCCCCGATAGCTATCGGGGCTATCGGGATGGTTATGTATTGCTTTAAAATATTTATTTAGAGACTGTTAGTAATTATATTGTTTTTTGTCATGTACTAAATTAAAAAATATAAAAAGTATAAATAACCATCACGTTCCCTAAAATGAAAACATTTATTTTTTTTATCACCTTATTGTTTCTTTGCAGTCTGAATATAGTTGCTCAAAAGTATCCTTCAAAATCTGACCTTATAAGTACGATAGAAAATGTAAATAATTACTGGCAATCCACTCACCCTATACCCGGAAATAATTCGTGGGACATAGCTGCTTACCATACAGGGAATATGGAAGCTTATTATGTTACCGGAAATAAAAATTATCTGCGTTACTCTGAAGATTGGGCTAATAAAAACAAATGGGAAGGGGCTGTTTCGGATGATAAAACAAAATGGAAATATAAATATGGTGAGACTGCAGATTATGTATTGTTTGGCGATTGGCAGATATGTTTTCAAACCTATATCGATTTATATAATTTAAAACCCGACAGCTTTAAAATAGCACGTGCACTCGAAGTGATGGGGTACGAAATCAGCACACCTCAGAATGATTACTGGTGGTGGGCCGATGGGTTGTATATGGTCATGCCTGTGATGACTAAATTATATAAAGTTACCGGCAATCAGCTTTATCTCGATAAATTATACGAATATTTCACCTATGCAAGCAGCATTATGTATGATCCGGAAACAAACCTTTTCTACAGGGATGCCAGGTTTGTTTTTCCACAACATAAAACTGCGAACGGTAAAAAAGATTTTTGGGCACGGGGTGACGGATGGGTTTTTGCAGGTCTTGCAAAAGTTTTAAAAGATCTTCCCAAAAATTACAAACACCGTGATTACTTTGTTAAGTATTTTCAGAAGATGGCAAAAACGATCAGGCTTTCACAACAACCCGAAGGTTACTGGTCACGAAGCATGCTTGATCCGTTACAGGCTCCCGGCAGGGAAACCAGTGGAACGGCATTTTTTACGTATGGGCTGATATGGGGGATAAACAATGGCTATCTGAATGAAAAAACCTATCTGCCAACAGCATTGAATGGATGGCATTATCTCTCAACAATCGCCTTGCAGCCCAACGGGAAAGTCGGTTATGTGCAACCTATAGGCGAAAAGGCAATTCCCGGACAGGTGGTCGATGCGAATTCTACTGCTAATTTTGGTGTAGGAGCTTTTTTACTGGCGGCTTCGGAGATGGTCAGATTTTCAGACAAAAAACATCAGTAAAATTCGGACAAATCAGAAAATACAGCATTAATTCACAAATAATTAAGGTTTAAAGGTTATATTCAAAACTGCTTATCTGCTTAGATCAAGTTGAAATAAATTGGATAAATACAAATATAAAATTTTAAAAAAAACTATTTCAGTGTCAGGATATGACCCTAAAACCCCAAATGGGGCATAGCCGTCAAGCTAAGGAACAACCATTTTTATAAATAACTGGTTTTCGGGCTGAAAGCCCAATATATGCTAGCCCAGGGTGACGTCCTGAAGGGACAAAGCCCTGGGGAGACAGCAATAACCCAATTTGCGCCCTGAAAGGGCAATATATAAGATTGTAAATCAACTATTATGCTGTTTTTTATGCTGCCCTTTCAGTGCGAATACCTTAATTGATTCATTTACCCAAGGCTTCACCCCTTCAGGGCTTTACCTTGGGCTAGATTATGACAGACTTTCAGTCTTTAAACCCTTAGCTTGACGGCTATGCCCCAAATGGGGGCTTAAGAGTGTTGAAAAAGGGATCTGAACTGTAATAACTTTAATATACTTCAGAAACTGCGTCTTGGAACCCCCATTTGGGGGCAGGGGGTCAAAAAAGCAAAATAGATATTTTAACCTTGACTAAAGCAGATAAGCAGTTACTCAAAAATATAACATCATGATAAAACCGCACACCCTTCGTCCCGGAAAGATAAAACATCTGGCTATTTTCATTTTTTTATTTTTACCTGTTATCTCACTTTACTCTGCTAAAACTTCAACATCAACCCTCAGAAATAATATCCTGACAACTGATGGTGCCTGGTGTTGGTTTGCCGAACCTCATGCTATCTTTTACAAAGGCATTAAGGAGCAAACTTATTTCACCTGGGTTACAAAATCCGGAGATATGGAAATAGCAGCCTTTAACCACAAAACCGGAGCGTTTACTAAAACAACTCTCTATTCAAAACTTGAAGAAGACGATCATGACGTACCAACCATTTATTTCAGAGAAGATGGACGACTTGTGGTTTTTTTCTCAAAACACACAACCGGGCCTTTTCATCGTTTTATATCAATACTCCCTGAAGATATTAGCTCGTGGAGTTCAGATTATACTTTTGGGAAAGATGTCACTTACCCTAATCCTTTTAAAATCGGGAATCAGTTAGCTCTGTTCTACAGAGGATTAAACTGGCACCCGACAGTAATTTTTTCCAACGATAAAGGTGAAACATTTGGAACAGCGCAACAGTTAATTCAAGGCGGAGGTGCCCGGCCGTATGCTAAATATTGCCAGGATAAAAACGGGGCAATACATATTGCATTTACAGATGCTCATCCCCGTGATTTAACTACCAAAATATATTATGTTTGCTTCAGAAACAATAAGTTTTACAGAGCAAACGGGACGTATATTAAAGATTTTACAGGTAGTAGTACAGCTTTAAACATTGACGCCCATGAAGCTGAAGTAGTATATGATGCAGCCGGTGGGAAAGGTTGGATTTGGGACATAGCTGTTGATTCAACCGGAAATCCGGTGATGGTCTATTCATCATTTCCTTCAAAAGCGAACACAGATCATCGCTATAATTATGCACGTTGGAGCGGTTCGACCTGGGTTAAAACAGAGCTAACAAAATCGGGCAAATGGTTTCCACAAACTCCTGAAGGGAAAACTGAACCCGAACCAAATTATTCCGGTGGAATTTCACTCGACCATGATAATCCTTCTGTTGTCTACCTGTCAAAACAGGTAAATGGTGTTTTTGAAATATGGAAATGGATAACAAAGGATCACGGGACAACATGGGATTCACTGGCAATAACCAGCCATTCACCTTCAGATATTGTTAACGTACGGCCCATTGTCCCAATGCATCATGTCCCTGGCTATTTTGATGTACTATGGATGCAGGGAAAATACAGTCATTATACCAATTTCGATACATCCGTTTTGTTTCGCATGGATTCATTATTCAGTCATACTACAACAAAACTGTAAACACAGATTCAATTCAACTATTCAAATACAATTGAAGCATCCGGTTTAAAAGAATGAAGCAATTCAGCCAATTGAGACTGAATTGCTTATTAGTTGCCGGACTGAACTATCATCATCCCTGAAACTATAATCATTGTTCTACCAGATTTGTTGTGGAATATTAAAATAAAATATATCTCACCACAAAAATCACAAAAGTCACACAAAAGAAAATAAACAGCCACAAAAACATAAGGATAAATTCTTAACGGAAAGTGGCCTCACTTGTTCCAGGTTTGCACTCATCTGGATAGTTCAAGTTTAACGAAGTGTAACTTAGATTGGAAGTAAAGCAGTTTTCAATTGATTAAATTACATAGTTACATACTTTTCGAATTATCAGCACAAGTCCCCGCTTCGCTCAGAACTATCCATTGCTTACAAAGAATCATAATTTTACGAAATAGGAGTATTCAATTCCATCAACTCGCAATAAATAAGTGCGGTAAACAATCAAATGATTGTAAAACGGACATTCCGATATTTATCGGAATAAATTATTGAGAATCCCTAACGCAACGTACAGAGAAGCCACTCTGCTTACTGGCGTAGCCCCTGTCCACGGTGCTGTAGTCGTAGACCATGATCCTGTACCAGGCGTAGAACGTATTGCCCTCGGTAGAACTCCACCAGTAACCGTTGTAGCCTACGCCGTTGAACGTACCACCGCTGCCGCTACAGTTGCCACCCGGAAGGGCAGAAAAGCCGGTAGAGTTATTCAAGGTAAGGTTGCAGCCGACAGTTCCGGTGGCACTATAAGTAGTCCAGTCGGTGGTAGCAGCAGCAAGGGCTTTGGCTACATTTAGAGAAGTACCTAAGTTAGCAGTCACGTAATCGGTTAAGGTTGTCCATTCGGCATCGGTGGGTACATGCCAACCCTTGGGAACTAACTTGCCGGTATTTACCGTGTACCAGTTATACAATGCTCCATAAGTGTCTTTATACGTGGTGGAATCGTTATACCAGCAATAACCGGGAGTGGTCAGGTTTGCCCAGTCAGTATTATCTGTTACCAATGGAATAGCGGTGGCATCATTGTATTGGGTAGTCTTCAGGTTTTCAGCCATCCAGGTCTGGGTACCAATGGTTACCACTGTATAGTTATTACCATCGGCATCCGTGCAGGCGGCAAAATTAAAATTCGTTGTCTTACTGCCGGTTGGAACATCAGTAACTATAGTACTGTAATTGCCCGAAACCGATGTATAAAGTAATTGGTCGCCGGCGGTATAAGCCATGGTAGTTGTGCCAAGTGTGGAACTCTTGCTTTTTTGCGGACTGGAAGATGCCGGCTTTTCTGTACCTGCGTAAGCTATTCCAGATTTACCCTGCGTACCAGTTTGATTCAAGACTTTGGCAGTGTAAGCGTATTCTTTCCCGGTGACCTGAATCACATAAACTCCTTTTGGCAACGTTAACTCAAAAGTGTTACTTCCTGCCTGCAAATCAGTGCTTATTCCGGCTACTTTTCTGCCATCAAGGCTAAATGCATTAAGTTGGGTGCTACCTGCCTGTTTAGAGAAAAATGATACTATCGATTTTCCTCCCACTGAAGCCGGGTAAACACGAATCGTTTCATCGTTTGCACTCAACGGGTCAATAGCAGTTGGCACATCCGATAAATTCAACACGTTTCCCGCAGGTACAGTTACCGATATGCCTTTCGTGAGATTCTGAACGATTACACTATCTACCGAAGAGCTTGCTCCTGTTCCGGTAAAAGTAATGATGTAATTCAACCCAAAACAAGGTAAACTTGCCACTAACAAAAGCGATAAAACAAAAAAAGTAGTTGTTTTCATAATAAATTACTTGTTAGATAAATGATTGGATATTTATTGATTGAATATTTTTACCCAAAAGCCCCCAAATGCGGGCTTTAAGACCAAGTTTGTATTTATTTCAGATTCTGCGCCTTAGAACCCCCTTTCGGGGGGCAGGGGGGCTAATAATCAAATATAGTAAAACGGACATTCCGATATTTATCGGAATAAATTATTGAGAATCCCTAACGCAACGTACAGAGAAGCCATTCTGCTTACCGTCGTTGTCCCTGTACACGCTGCTGCCTCTGTAGCCCACGTCCCTGTACCAGGCGTAGCCCGAACTGCTCTCGGTAGAACTCCACCAGTAACCGTTGTCACCTACGACGTTGAACGTACCATCGTCGTTGTTACGGTAGCCACCCGGAAGGGCAGAAAAACCGGATCTATTGTTTTTGGTTAAGTCGTTACCAATAGTACCAGTTCCAGAATCAGTAGCCCAGTCGGTAGTAGCTGCTAAGGATTTGGCGTAATAATCACCTGAAGTGGAACCATCGTAGTTATAGCCATTCGCTGTCAGGTAATTCTCTAAGGTTGTCCACTCGGCATCAGTGGCCACATGCCATCCTGTGGGAGCTAACTTGCCTGTGTTTACTACGTACCAGTTATATAAAGCTCCATACTTATTTTTATAAGTAGCTGCATCGTTTTTATACCAACAATATGCGGGTGTTGACAAATATGTCCATGCTGTACTATCCGTTACCAATGGAATAGCAGTACCATCATTGTATTTGGTGGTTTTTAGGTTTTCCAACATCCAAACTTGTGTTCCAATTTTAACTGTATTATATACATTACCTTCAATATCAGTAACTGTGCTACTATTATTTGTTTTCATTGTGTAAGTAAATATTAATTTGTCTTTAGCCTACTCTCTCGCTTTTCGGTTAGGTCCCGTTTTTTTTAGTGGTTTCTGGATTCCACTTCTTTGTGTTTTTGTCACTATGGATTGTCAGTCCGTTTGTATTTTGCAAACCGTCTTCGACTTAAACTTGCCCAAATCAGTTCATTTTAGCAGTTATAAGAGATTGCGGTCTACTATTCTATTCTGCAATACCTAATTTGAACATGTATTAATGCTCCATTTACAACTGTAACCCCCGATCGGTTATAAGCACGATAAAACATCCCTTCCCTGAAAAAATATATTTTATCGTGCTTCACAAATTATATAGCTATGATCTCTGTTACTGTCATTTTCTTAAATTTATCAACCGCCTACCGGCGGTAAATAATCAAACAATCAAATATAGTGAAACGGACATTCCGATATTTATCGGAATAAATTATTGAGAATCCCTAACGCAACGTACAGAGAAGCCATCCTGCTTAAAGCTGAAGCTGTCCCTGCCCACGTTGCTGTAGTAGTAGTACATGTACCTGCTCCAGGCGCAGCCCGTACTGTACTCGGTAGAACTCCACCAGTAACCGTAGTTGCCTACGCCGCCGAACGTACCACCGTCGTTACGGCCGCCACCCGGAAGGGCAGAAAAGCCGGTACTGTTGTTTTTTGACAAATCAGTGCCGATAGTTCCTGTATAGGTATCTGTACCCCAGTCGGTAGTAGCAGCTAAGGATTTGGCGTAATAATCTCCCGAAGTGGAACCATCGTAGTTATAGCCATTCGCTGTCAGGTAATTTTCTAAGGTTGTCCACTCGGCATCAGTGGCCACATGCCATCCTTTGGGAGCCAACTTTCCGGTATTTACCGTGTACCAGTTGTACAATGCCCCATACGTGTTTTTATACGTGGCGGCATCATTGTTATACCAAGAATAAGCACCGGTAGTAAGATTAGCCCATGATGTATTATCAGTTACATTTGGAATAGTGGTACCATCGTTGTATTGAGTGGTTTTAAGGTTTTCAGCCATCCAGGTCTGGGTACCGATAGTTACCACCTTATAGCTATTCCCATCGGCATCCGTGCAGGCGGCAAAATTAAAATTCGTTGTTTTAGTACCGGTTGGAACATCGGTTACTATTGTGCTGTAATTGCCTGAAACCGATGTATAAAGTAATTGGTCGCCGGCGGTATAAGCCATGGTAGTTGTGCCAAGGGTGGAACTCTTGCTTTTTTGCGGACTGGAAGATGCCGGCTTTTCAGTACCTGTGTAAACTATTTCCGGTTTTCCCTGTGTGCCGGATGAATTCAGCATTTTGGCAGTGTAGGCGTATTCATTACCGGTTACCTGAATCACAAAAACTCCTTTTGGCAAGGATAACTCAAATGTATTACTTCCTGCTTGCAAATCAGTGCTTATTCCGGCTATCTTTCTTCCATCAAGGCTAAAGACACTGAGTTGGGTGCTACCTGCCTGTTTAGAGAAAAATGACACCATGGATTTTCCACCCACAGAAGCCGGGTAAACACGAATCGTTTCATCGTTTGCACTCACGTGCCCCACAGCAGTTGGCACATCCGATAAATTCAACATATTTCCGGCAGGTACGGTAACTGTAGTGCCTTTTGTGAGATTCTGAACCGTTACACTTCCTACTGTAGTGCTTGCTCCTGTTCCGGTAAAACTAATGGTATAATTTAAGGCAATACAAGGAAAACTTGCCACTAACAAAAGTGATAAAACAAAAAAAGTAATTATTTTCATAATAAATAATTTTAATGATAAATACTGATTGAATTTCCCCCCCACTACTCACCGCAGCAGGCGAAAACCTTTCTCGTCCAAGTTTAAAGTTGCAGCCACCGGATAGTTCAAGTCTGAGCGAAGCGGAGACTTGGACTCAAAATCAGTGCAGTTTATAACTGGTCTTTCTTTACTAGGTTCAATATTAACCATCCCCTTTCCTTCAACAAAATCAATAGTACCACTATATGGTATTTTTTAAAACTTGAAAATAATAATTATATCCCCACACTAAAGTTTGATATGATCAATTAATTGGATATATATATATCTTATTTATAAATGAGGAGGTGGTTTAGCTTCGGAAGGATTCATAAAACACGATTTTTACTATAAATAGTTGGAAATAGGTTAACTTAAACAATGTTTTTACAAAAATACGAATCATTTTTATAAAAACCTGCTTTTTTTTAAATACTTATAGACATATTTAATAAGTGTAGTGTTTATGCGGTTTTGTGTGAATAAGCAAAATCACCCCATCTTGTTCCATGTTTAACGAAGTGTAACCTGGCCTGGAAGTAAAGCAGTACCGATTAAATCATATGTACCATTTTCAGCTAATGATATTACTTAGTCACAAACTTTTCCTATTTCCAACACTACTTGTTCCTTCAAGACGGGAACTCCCCGCTTCACTCAGACTTCCGCCAGACAAAGAGCGGATGAATGTCAATTTATCAGATGCAAAGACCAAAGTTGATGCTATGAAAGCTAAGCACATATTGTAATTACGACTAATTCCGGATGTGCTGGGATGATTGTATTATTTGTTTTTGTGGGGGATTATTGAGTGTGTTGATATAATATTGTTCCTCACGTTTGTATTACTGATTTTTTACTATATTTGTTCCTTTTTACAAAATAATGATGGTGAAATTTGGTGTACTATTGATAAATTAAAATTGAATTTCCGGATTTATTAACTTAAAAACGGGTAAGTTTTAAACAACATACACATTATGTAAAATTGCAACTCGCTTAGATTAAAACAAATAGAATATTTAATAAAAGAAACTCTGTTGAGTTTAGCAATAACTAAACTTTTATGCATACTTTTGTATTCGAAATTATAGATGCCGTACATGGCAAGCAAACATTTTAAAACTTATTGTTGATGGAGTTTGTTTTATAGACGAATTCGAAGCAGAAATTAAATCAGATGGACAGCTGTATTCCGAATACAGAACTATTTTCGCGTATATGAATTTTATTGCAGCTGGACAAAGTTTGCCAAAAACGAAATTCAGAGAGATAAAAGGCGGAAATATTCAGACTAAACGTTACGAGTTCAAAAGCAAACATTTACGTATTTATGCATTCAACAAACCAAATGGGAAGGTTGTAGTCCTGGGTGGCTACAAGCAAACGCAGGAGAATGATATAAATAAACTAAACGCTATTGTAAAAGAGTACATCAAGTCACAACGCTAACACTTTACAACGCTAACACACAACAAATTTTATGACACGGGAAGAATTAATCCAATCGAAAGAGTATTGGATAGCAAAATTGCAAATTGACTTGTTCAATGAAGTAGAAGACTATATGCAAAAAAACAAGCTAAACCGTACGCAATTTGCAGATAAATTAGGGGTATCAAAAGGTTATATCAGTCAAATTCTAAACGGTGAAGCCGATCATAGAATGTCAAAATTTATTGAATTGGCTTTATCTATTGGACTTGTACCCACTGTATCTTATGAAAAACCGGAAGAACTAATTCAAAGAGAACAAGCTGGTTATTATGATATTACTTTAAGTGATATTGAACGAAGCAAAACTGTTTTGGCTCAATCCGGTTATCTTTATAGTCACAAACCGGTAAAAATCTGCATGAATTCATTAGATACTTCTGAAACAAATCCAAACTGGAAAAAACTTAGTGCAAAATAGGAAAAAAATTCATATTCACTTGTATCATGATCATGATAGCGAAAAAATCGGATTTAATTCTTGAAAATTTTGTAATTGTAGAAAGTCATCTATCGTTAGTAATTCCTAACGAACAAGGTAACTTTCAACCTTTGATTGCCACCGAGGCCTTTCCTGTTCTAATAGATTTTAGGTTGGAGCAAGAAAATGATACTGGAAGGTTTAGAATTGTAATCTCTGTTGAGTTAAATAATTCTCAGGAAAAGCAACCGGGTTATTCCTTTGCGATTACAGGGATGGGATTTTTTAAATTTGGAGAAGATACAAATTTAACTGAAGAACAAAAGATTCAAATTCTTCAAATCTCAGGATTAAGCATTTGTATTACTAATATCCGTTCATATATTACTAATCAGACTTCGTATTTCCCCTGGGGTAGTTTTACATTTCATGCAGTGGACATTAATGCATTACTTAATGATAAAAAGGAAGCAGAGGGAAAAGAAGGAGTCAATTAATAGACAACAACTATATAAATTGAAAGCCGTATCATTTTTATGTTATACGGCTTTTTTCAATAAGCAACTTATATCATCTGATTAATAGCTTATTACAACTTGTTATAAGTAAACTAATAATCAGCATTCTATTCTTTTGCAACAGGATGTAAAACGATACTTAACTGACCCTTTCCTCCCCGCAAAATCAAAAGCACTACTATACGGATAGTCTTCCGGATGGTATACAAAATCCGCTTTTACCAGTTATTTCGTTTATATCAATTTTACATATTAATCCTTTATACACCGCACTGAGGACCCACTCGCCCTGAAAAAAATTCCCATGCCCACGCTGCTGTTGTCGAGGTTCATGAGCCAAGCGTTGCTCGTACTGCCAGCGGTAGAACTCCACCAGTAGCCGCCGGTACCAACGGAGTTGAACGCACTATTGCTGATGCTGATAAGCCTGCCACCCGGAAGGGCAGAAAAGCCCGTAGAGTTGTTGAGAGTAAGGTTGTAGCCAATAGTTCCGGCATTACCGCCAGTAGTCCAGTCGGTGGTAGCAGCAAGGGCTTTGCCTACGCTTAGAGAAACGCCAAGATTGGCACTTACATAATTTTCGAGGGTTGTCCATTCGGCATCGGTAGGCACGTGCCATCCAGTTGGTGCTAATTTAGCCGTGTTTACTGCGTACCAATTGTACAAAGCTCCATACTTATTTTTATAGTCAGCTGCATCGTTATTATACCAACAATATGCGGGTGTTGATAAGTTATACCAGACTATATTATCCGTTACCAATGGAATTTCTGTGCCATCATTGTATTGGGTGGTTTTTAGATTCTCTACCATCCAGGTTTGGGTGCCAATGGTTACAGTGTGATACACATTACCGTCTATGTCGGTGATCGTTTTATTCGTAAAACTTACCTGATTTCCATATGCAGTACCTATACTGTTGGTGGCATAAGCACGTATAAAATAGGTAGTGTTTGTTGATAATCCTGTCAAGGCACTTATAAAGGTACCTGTCCCTGTGCCATCAGTGGTTATTGAGTCGGCTATAGTCGGATTTGCAGAAGTACTCCAACAGACTCCTCTTGCTGTTATCGCTGCAAAACCATCATTCGTTATATTTCCGCCACTCGTTGCGGTAGTGGTTGTAATGGAAGATGTTACTGTGGTAGTAAGGGTTGGAAGTAGGATTGGAATTATTCAAAAATGGCGGGTAATAATCCTCTGGATATGGCAAACATTATCTGCTACAACAAGACTACCGACCAGGCTGTTTTAGATCTGGCTGTTTCCACCCGTGAAGCCGCCACTTTCACGGTAGAGTTACCTGACATTTGGATAGGTGGTAATATTCATTGCTGGATGTATTTCTCATCTCCTGATGATATGACAAATTCCATTAGTCAGTATGTCAATGTGGTCCAACTTTAATGATTTCTATTGCTATAGATTCAATGATTAAAATCGAAAAGGAGAAACGGGATTAGTTCCTGTTTCTCCTCTCATTCTACCGTACTTACTCTTCAGTATAAAGTAGAAACTTTTAAGCATACTTTTGTAACTCGTTTATTTCGTTTTCACATAAAATTAAGTTTTACTATAATTATGGAATGGTTTAATTGTTTAAACAAAGATTTCAAACAGAATAAATTATTCTCTACCTTATTGAATGGATTCTATACCTGCTGTCATTTAAGATTCTTTAATTTTGTAGTACAATCAGACAGTACATTTCTTTAAGATGATTTCATGAATTCAATGAATGTTCTAAATGCCTTATTTGTAATTCTACTTTACCAAAATAAAGTACGAACTACAAAAGTTACAATAAGACACAACAGAACTCATATTTTTCAACCATCTTCCTAAGGTTATTATCTTAAAATACCGTCAGGTATTTTACTTTTGTGTATTCTTTTCTTTTGTATTTGTATCCTTTTGTATCCTTTTGTGATCCCGATGGCTATCGGGATGGTTTTAATTATTTATTTTAATTTAATTTAACAAAGTAGAAGTAAAAGCAATTTCCTTTAAAGATATTCTGTAAATGAAAAAGAAAAATAGTTGCAGATCATTTCTGCATTTCCTGACAATTATTGTAACAGGTTTTCTATTATCCGGTGTAAAAGCGCAGGATCAGATTCCTTCAATAAAAACAAGTATTATTAACGGAGCTGTTCAAACCGACACCCAAGGCAACCCACTCAATTCGCATGGAGGAGGTATTCTCAAAGTAGGTCATTATTATTACCTGATCGGCGAAAACAGAACCAAAGATATATTGGTTTCTTGCTACCGCTCACTTGACTTAGTAAATTGGGAATTCAGAGGTGATTTATTGACAAGGTCTTCGAACCCTGAACTGGCAAATGCCAATATTGAGCGTCCAAAAGTAATTTACAATGAATTTACAAAGAAATTTGTCATGTGGATGCATTACGAGATTCGTTCCAATTACAGCTTTGCCCGTGCAGCTGTCGCCACTTCCTCTGATATTGAAAAACCATTTGTTTATCTCAGGAGTTTTCAGCCCTTGAATAATATGTCGCGCGACTGCAACCTGTATAAAGATGATGATGGAAAGGCTTATTTTATCTCGTCCACCCGTGAAAACCGTGATATGAATCTTTATGAATTAACCAATGATTATCTGGATGTAAAATTAAAAGTAGCCACATTGTGGGTAGATGCCCAACGGGAGGCACCGGCAATTATGAAACGTGGCAAATATTATTTTATCCTGTCTTCTTTCTGTACAGGCTGGGAGCCTAATCAGGCGAAATATTCGTATTCAAAATTACTATCCGGTCCATGGTCAGGGTTGAAAAATATAGGTTCGCCTACTACTTATAATACCCAACCGACCTGTATACTTCCTGTTCACGGTAAAAAAACAACAACTTATATTTATCTGGGCGATCGTTGGGATCCTTCAAAATACTCCAATTCAACTTATATTTACCTACCATTGATTTTTAAAAACGACACAATCATGAAAATGGATTGGGTAAAAATTATAACTCCCGATCTTGAATCGGGAGAAGTATTGACAAAGGATGAATCTCAACATCAATACCGTATTAAGAGTAAATGGTCTGGTGAATATTTGTCAATCCAACTCAACCAGGATAGCACGACCGATATTACAGAATATAAACTCGGGTATTTGAAATCCAATTTACGCTGGGAGGTCTGCCCCTATGAGAAAGATCTTATAAAAATAAAACATGTTCAAAGTGGAAAGTATATTGAAGCTGTTGAAAACAATAAAACAAAACTTAGTGAAATAAGAAAAACCGATTCACAACTATGGAAAGAAATCCGTCAAAAAGATGGATGGTGCAAACTTGTAAATAAAGCTACGGGAAAAGCTCTTACTATCGAAAGACCTAAAAACAGGAACGTGGAATTGCTTTATACCAGTGATTATAGTGATAAATATGATGCAAATTATGATAAACAGGGCTTTCTTCTCGCTCCTGTTTACGAATAGGATTCCTAAAATAGTTGAAGTATAGTTTCCTGTAACTTTACCCGGTATACTAAAAAGCGTTCGACATAAAATATGTCGAACGCAATTAAATTAGTGTTGAAAATCGTTTGTTACTCCAGGTTCACTTTAGAATTTTGAATGAAGTTATCACTAGCTCACAAAGGCACAACGTAATCTTTGTGAGATGTTTGTATTTATTTTACATGATAGACTACCCGTAATTCTTCAATTTCCTTATCACCCATGGGTTTAAGCGGTCCGATAGATGAAGCCATAACCAACGAATTAGCACTGAATTCTGCCACCTCGAGATAGTCGAAAGTGTTCAATAACATATCCCCGGTAACAAATACGCTGTCGTTTTCAACCAGAATTACGCGGTTTTTATTAAACATTCCTGCCATTTTATCCACATCAGTATACAACAATTCGAATGGAATTGAGGGTACATCCTGTAAGAAAATCCAACTTTCAGGAATAGTCCGGACATCAAATTTTTGCCTGCTGACAGCATGTGCCATTAGATTGGTTGGCTGTGTAGAAATAATAGAATTGATGTGAGGATTCAACTCATATATACGTTGATGGATTACCATTGAACGGCTTGGCACTTTACCTGCTTCGGCTATACCATTTTTAACCTGGACAATATCAGATTCAGTAATATTCCACCGGGCTACACCATGAGGAGTAATCAGGAAGTCATTTCCACGCCATCGAACCGAAACAGTTCCGTAAGTGGAAATCATTAAACCCTGGTCACATGCACGACTGATAATTTTTACCATATCCGATCGCAATGCACGTTCATCAGATGGATAATTGGCATCGTTGAAATGTGATGTATTTTCAGGAAAATGATTGTTGAATTTAGATATCTGTTCATCTGTCAACAAATTTACTTTTCCTAATTTTGTGGCATTTACAATCGTACGACAGCAGAATTCAAGTGTTTCGAAACGTTGATAAGCATCCATCATATCCGTTCCGCCTAATACGACTCCATGGTTTTCCATAATCACCGCCTTGAATTTAGGGTTCTTAAACTGTTCAGCAATTTTTTTACCCAAATCTTCACTTCCCGGACAGGCATAGGGTGCATAACCAATTTCACCACAAATGGAACGAGCCTGGGGAATAATGTTGGTATCCGGAACCATTCGGGCAATACTAAACGCCACTAATCCTGGTGGATGTGCATGTATTATGGCCTTCAATTCCGGGCGGGCTTCATAAATGGCTTTGTGAAAAGGGTATTCTGAAGATGGTATATGCACACCTGTCATGGTTCCATCTTTTTTCATACATACGATATCATTGTCGGTCAACGTACCTTTGTCAATAGCTGAAGGAGTAATCCAGATATCTCCGTTATCATCCATGATTGAAATATTTCCTCCTGATGTGGTTGTCATTCCACTCCGGTAAATTCGTTTCATGATCACATTGATCTGTTCAACCGGATGCATCAATTTAACATCTAACTTATTCATATTTTTATAGTTGAAAAATTACTTGATATTTATTAAAACTCTTTTAAAGTTATTCTACTATCTGATAACCTTAATCTACAGATTTCAACAACCTGATCTTATTTATATAAAGCACCATAAGTCTGACAAGCCCGATAATCCGAACCTTCCGCATCCATTCCAAAAGCTGCCCATGCACTTGGACGGAATATCTGATCTTGCGGTACATTATGCATACATACAGGTATTCGTAACATGGCAGCCAATGTAATTAAATCAGCACCGATATGGCCAAAACTTATGGCTCCGTGATTGGCTCCCCAGTTGTTCATAACGCTGTACACATCTTTAAACTGCTGAGTTTCGTTCAGACGGGGAGCAAACCAGGTTGTAGGCCAGGTCTTATCAGTCCGTTCGTTGATAACCCTGAACACCTTTTCAGGGAGTTCTACTGTCCAGCCTTCAGCAATTTGTAAAACAGGTCCCAGTCCTTTGATGCGGTTCAGGCGCAACATGGTCACCGGCATACCTCCTTTGGACAAAAAGCTTGAGGAGAAACCACCTCCGCGGAAATAACCCTGATCAGCAGGGTACCATGTTGTGGCATCAAGACATTTTAGGACTTCTTCTTCCGTGATGTCCCAGAAAGGTTTCATAACTGGGTTTTCGTCTTTATCTGTTTGCTGGCCTGTTGCGTCCAGACATGTGGCGCCTGAATTGATAAGGTGAATAATCCCGTTTGCAGCAGCACCTTCAAGTTGATAACCTGTGACGCGTTTTACTGCTTCCGGACTCCAGAATGTACGAACATCGGAGAAAATAGAAGCTGTGTTTGTGAGTAAATGACCGAATAACATGGATACACCATTGAGTGAATCGTTTTCTGTAGCCAGTACAAAAGCTTCACGGATACCATTCCAGTCGAAGGAAGAACATAAAAGGGCTTCACTAAGGTCACCATTAGGCATAAAATCCGTCCACTGACGCTGGCCTTGAAAACCGGCCAGTATAGCGTTGTGTCCAAGTGCTTCTTCTAAGAAACCAATTTCATTCAATTTAGGGTTTCCTATCATCAGGTCACGCATAATAAGGGTCATTTTCACAACATACTCCCAATCCTTTTTCTTTTGTTCAGGACTGCTTTTCATTTCCGGAGCGTTGTAGTCGGTACCTTCGTTTACCTTGCAGTATTTTTCAGTCCAGGCCATAGCCTTCACAAATTCTTCATGATCGAAAATTCCCTTTTCAACACGGCGAATGATTTCTACTTCATCTACAGCTTCCACACGGATACCCAGATAATCCTGAAAGAAGTCATGATCTACAACAGAACCGGCAATGCCCATACACTGGCCGCCAATACCGAGATACGATTTACCGCGCATCATGGCCACAGCTATACCTGATTTAATGAAACGAAGAATTTTTTCTTCAACATCGGCGGGAATGCTTGTATCGGTGCTATCCTGAACATTTTGTCCATATATGCCAAATGCAGGAATACCCTTTTGGTTATGACCGGCCAGGGCGGCGGCTAAATAAACGGCACCCGGACGTTCTGTCCCGTTAAAGCCCCAAATAGCTTTTGGATAATACGGATTGAGATCAATAGTTTCTGTTCCGTAACACCAACAAGGAGTTACGGATAAGGTCAGGCCAACACCTTCTTTTTCAAATTTATCAGCGCAGGCAGCTGCTTGTGATACACGACCTATAGTAGTATCAGCAATAACACATACCACCGGAGTGCCATCCGCATAACGTAATTTTGAAGAAATCAAAGCCGCTGCACTTTTAGCCATATTCATTGTCTGGTCTTCCAGACTTTCACGTACACCACCCTGGCGGCCGTCAATGATGGGGCGAATTCCTACTTTTGGGTTTTCCCCATGTAATCTTCCTGTATTCATATTCTTTTTTATTTTGAGTTTTATTAATATTACGATTTTTCTAAGTACATGACAAAAAAAATAAATAATAACAAAATTAATTCATATTGAACAACATACAACAAAAAGAATTACCACATAAGAAACAGAAGAATCACAAAAGCAATTATATTTTACAAGAATTAGCACGTAAATTAAAAATACGAAATGCGATTTAAGCTAATTATAATCGAAGGTTCTTTTGTGTGCTTAATATTGACTTTGGTTGAATCTAAACTTAACTTTTGTGATTCTTTTGTGATTCCCCCGATAGCTATCGGGGCTATCGGGATGGTGATGTTTTGCTTTAATATATTTGTTTTGTGACTGTTAGTAATGATATTGTTTTTTTGTCATGTACTAAAACGACTTTTATAAATTTAGTTGAATGACCTGAATAGATTTTTCTCTTTAGAATTCATTTTATAACTCTAATCCGGGATAATAACTGTGCTGAACTATGCTGTTAACTGATTAAAAAATATATTCACCGTTAAATGGAACTCCTGATGATCAATTCAGTCGGGAGATATTCCTGAATCGATTGTTTACCCGTAATGAAACGAGCCGCTTTTTCACCCATTAATCCAAAGTCAATACTAATAGACGAGATACCGTTTTTTATCACTTCTAATACTGGCTCATCATTATAGGCAATCAAACCGATATCACTGCCAACGATGTATCCCACTGAATCGGCAGCTTTAATGATTTTGACCAAGTCTTCCGATAAGATACAAATATAGGCTGTTCCACGTTCCACTCCTTTCCAATCAGACTCTTTTCGAAGCACTTCGTACTCAAAATTTTGAGTCAGACAGAATTTTATAAAATATTCAATTGCACTTACCGGATGACAAACCTCTTCAGGAAATACAAAAATCAGCTTTTTATATCGTTTTAAGAATTCAATTCCCTCATTTAAACAATTGTAAAACGACTCATTGAAATCCTGACAGATATACGAATATTCCGATTTTTCAAAATTACCAAAATCAAGCAACAATAACTTGTTTGAAGGAATTAATTTAAGTGTGTCCGAAAACTGTTCATTCGAGAAATTCATAATCACATACATGCTGTATTTCCCTATACTTTCACGAACAATGGTTTCAAACAACCTTTCGTTGTATTGATGAAAAATCAGGTCGACCTTATAATTCTCCGGCAAATCAGCTACAAAACGATGATAGAGATTTTGTTTAAATGACGAATAAGTATCAAGCAACAACAATATGTGATTAACTTCACCTGTTACGAAATATCCTTTTGTAGGAGTGGAATCAATCAGCCTTCTTCGTTTTAATTCATTATACGCCTTAAAAACAGTATCACGCGAGACTTTGTAATATATCTTAGCTTCATTTATCGACAGTAAATTATCACCCGTTCTCAGTTCACCCTGCATAATGGATAAACTGATTCCATCAGCAAGCGATTTGAATTTTGATGTGGAATGAGTGAATTTAATTGTTGACATATGAGTGTATTTAGCCAATTAAATGTTTAAGAACTCAGTTATTAATATTCAATAACTTATCTGTGCTGAACTGTGCTGTAAAAATAGAACTATATTTTGATAAATATCTGTTTCGTTTCTATGTTCTTCAGCATAAAAAAAATAGAATAGTTGATTGGTTGATTGGTTGATTGGTTAATTGGTTAATTGGTTGATTGGTTAATTGGGTGGTTGGTTGATTGGTTGATTGGTTAATTGGTTAATTGGTTGATTGGTTGATTAGTTGATTGGTTGGTTGATTGGTTAATTGGTTGGATGGTTGATTGATTGATTGATTAGTTGATTGGTTGATTGGTTGATTGATTGGTTGATTAAGTTAGTTGTAAATTGTAAATGAATAAATTGTACATGTATCCAATGTGGTTAATTTGTTTCATAAGTGATTTTAATTCCGCCCTACGGAACCAAAAACGATATGAAACAAACGGGAGTTAAATGGCAAATTGTAAATTCAGATTTCCTGACTCCATAATAGATATCAAGAAGTTACAATGTCCATATCGCAAATTTGACTGTAGCACATATCGTAAATTTGTCTTATTTTATATGTAATATTTTGATATTTACAAGGATTTAACTGAAGTTTGCTGTATATTTCTAATAAATAACAATAACTAAATTTGCGAGTAGTCAGGGAGTATGTAAATTCCTTATTTTCTAAACCTTATTTTTGTTTTGTCCCCTACTATATAACTAATTTCAAGTGCCTAATAATCTGCTTATTGTATTGTATTAAAAAACCTTATTTTTCTTCTTTTTTTTACCCTTCGTAGAAAACCTAACTACCACAACCCCACCCTTATTCCCTTCTATGTTGTAATCCAAATTAAAAGAGTATTATTATGTTTTTTTATATTTTCAATAAAAATAAAGTATCTTTGTTCTCAGGAAGTTAAAGAGGAAATAGGCTCTGCTGAGGAGCAACCTATCAGCAATAGATTTTCTGCATTATACAGTAAAAGTAAAGGGGATGGCATTTTGCTGTCCCTAATTTACTGGTATTGCTATATGGCTAAAAAAACCTTTTTCTTTGTTTCCTTTTTTTATCCAGTATTAAAATAATAATA
>Ga0302191_10000132_pt1 | contig 42746 bp, 37 predicted proteins | sample II_Bog_E3_1_FD_198775 | JGI IMG/M metagenome (GOLD analysis project Ga0302191, IMG submission 198775) | Peat permafrost microbial communities from Stordalen Mire near Abisko, Sweden - II_Bog_E3_1 | ecosystem: Environmental > Terrestrial > Soil > Wetlands > Peat | place: Sweden: Abisko...
TTCGCAGGTGTTTCCCATTGCTGCTCAGATATAAATATAACAAACAATAAAATATATTTTTAATTATCTTCATACCGAGCTTGCCAGTTTATGTTTGCATTCCGAGTTTATATGCTCAACAAATATTTAATAATTTCTTTGGTGCATTTGTATTCGTAACTTTTCAACACTGTTATTTAATTTTCAACATTAATGTCCCAACTCACCAAACCTCAGTTGGTCAAGGTCGTCTTGACGCTACTATGGTAATAAAATCAAAGCTGAAGAGAAACCTGATAAATGTTCATTTATTTATACAATATGTTCGGTATAGTATATTTTCTTGTACCTCGATAAAATATACAGACTCCTTTGATATATACTGTAAAACCCTTCATTTTGGTAATAGAAGTGAAAAATAATTCAATTAGCAAAAATAATTCAATAGTATGAGCTTTCTATTCATTTAAAAAATGCAATGAGAATGTATTTTTATAATTTCACAACAATCGTAAATAACATAGATCAAAGCTTGAACTAAGAACAAGTTATTTGAGACTTTTAAACCCAAAATATAGTAATTTAAATTTCATTTATGTGATCCGAACCCATAAAATAATTGTTTATTTTTTGTCTTACTAATAAGCTAGTGAGATGGTATCTAATAGGACTGAGTCACGCTCAAGTGATGTACCATACACTGGCTAAAATAATTTAGTTCGTCATGGTAAGGTTCTAAATGGCTTCGTAGAGGTGAGCTTCTGTTCCCTTGAAGATGATCCTAGTATTCCAACCCGGACTGCAGTTAGCTCTTTGAGCCATTGCCCTCTGGCAAACCCTAGGAGATACATTTTTCTAATAATTTCATATTGTGCATTGCTCCCCAGTCTACTTAGCTAAAAGTAGGAAATGATAAATGAGTAACCCTTCCAAAAATGCAAAGCATTTATGATCCACTCATTTACCTGTAAAAATAGCCCTTCTTCTGAAAAGAGTACTTATAATACTAAGTTATAAAGTATTCCCGAAGTGATTTTACTGCTGAATTAATTTTTTCTTTATTGAAAAATCATTTTTGCCTTCTTTCTCAATTAGTCAACAAATATTTTAGTGCTGTCTTTTCGAGCATTTGTACTCATAACTTTTTCAACACTATTATTTAATTTTCAACATTAATGTCCCAACTCACCAAACCTCAGTTTGTTAAGGTTAGCTCTCTCGCTGACGCCAGAAATGGCTACAACGTCTATGTTAAAGTCATCAAGGCTGAAGAGACTAAGAGCAACGATGGTCAAACTACTTTCATTAGAGCTGTTGTTGCTGATGAAACTGGATCGGCCAACGCCTTTTTCAAGGGAGAAACTGCTAAAATCATCAAGGAGGGTGCAGTCGTCGCTATCAGAAATGGAACCATTAAACTGATCAGAAATCATATTTCTTTGGAAATTGACCTCTTCGGAAGAGTCACCTTATAAAATACTGTTTAAGTCAAGGAAAATGCTGCCAACAATATCTCTGAAAAAGAAGTTGAAAGAAGAAAAAGATAAAGAAGAAATGACCACGGAGATAGAAGAGATTATAGAGATGATAGAAGAGAGCCCAGAGAGGATAGACCCAAAAGAGAAGATAGAAGACCTAGAGAGGATAGAGAAGATAGACCTCCAAGAGAAGATAGACCCCCTAGAGAAGATAAACCATACAGAGAAGACAGAGCTGAAAGAAAACCTCGTGAGGATAGACCTCCCAGAGAAGATAGACCCCCTAGAGAAGATAGAGAGTAGAGAAAACCTCGTGAGGATAATAGACCTCCTAGAGAAAATAGAGATTATGACAGACCTAGAGAAGATAGAAGACCTAGAGAAGATAGAGGTCCAAGAGAAGATAGAGGCCCAAGAGAAGATAGAGGTCCAAGAGAAGACAGAGGTCCAAGAGAAGACAGAGGCCCAAGAGAAGACAGAGGCCCAAGACCTCCTAGAGGATAGGATCAAAGAGGTGACAGAAAACCTCCCATCACTTGGACTAAAATCGCTGCCGTTGAACCTGGAGATGATGAACTTAACCTCCTTGCAAAGGTCGTTTCTGTCTAAGTTGTTGGAAAAAGAGCCAGAGTAGTCTTGGGAGACGAAACTGGTATTGTAAAAGCTTTCCTTTGGGCTAACAGTGAAGCCTTGAAAGTCGATAGCACCATTGTTATCTTCAAAGCTGAAGCATCTGTGGTGAAGGAGCACATCGAAATCCAACTGATGGAAAGAGGAAAAGTTGACACCGCCAGACGTGAGGTTAGAGAAGTAAACAAATCCGTGGACATCTCAGCCAAAGAGTGGGTGGAACAAGCATGATCGTAAATTACATAAACACAACTCCATTGCAAGCATATAAAGTATGAATATAAATATATATCATTTTTTCCTTGAAATCGTGCGTATCTTCTTTATGGGAGATGAATAGGCCGTGCTATCTTTCTGAACTTTCTTATGGGTATCACCGTACAGTGAAATATTCATTGCTACATTGGGCTTTGGTGCTATTTTCTTTAGAATGTGCTCATTCTTTTTTCGAGCCATCAGCTCATTGGCGAACTAATTACTTTTTTCGATTATTTTATTGATCTTTTCAACCTGCTTCTTTTTAGTTTCTTCATTGTGAACTCGTTTGTTTTCGCCTTATTCCTTCACTTTTTTTATTGTATTTCCCAGCGAGTTTGTCGGCGTACCTTTCTTGATGGGTGATTCGTGAAGAGAGAGGATTGTTGGTTTCAAACTATTATTATTTGGTATTAAATTTTCATCAGTCACCTTATGCATCTTTTTCTTTTCCTCCTTCTACCTTTTGATGAATTCATAGAGAGAATTTAACTCAATGTCGCCGAGTATCTTTTAGTCATTCTTCAAATATTGAAGCAGGAATTGAAACCTTTCCTTGTTTTTCTTGAGAAATACTGAAACCGCAAATATAAATCCTTTGCTGTACCGATCAATAAGACTCTCCAGAACAGAATAGAGCTCCTTCTCCGCAAATATCTTGATCCCTTTTTTCAAAATGGCTGCTTGAATCAGAATCTGTCCCAAAGCGATGATATCATCGTCCTTAGTAATAGTTTTTCTATTTTTGTTAAAGTAGTAAATATTGTCTTTGGACTAGACCAACCAATCTTTAATTTTAACTTACTCTTCTTCAGTAATTATGATATTGCTTGGACATACTCCCCCGTGAACTATTCCCTGCTTGTGCAAAAAAGTCAGGCACTCCAACACTGGAACGAAGGTATTAAACAGCTCCTCTTATTCGTATTGGATAACTTTATATGCTCTTTTTCTGTTTTATATCTAATTTTAAAGATTAGATAGGCCTATTGGGTACAGCAGTCCGTTGTTGTAGACTATCGGCCGAATAAGTGAGTCATGTAAAATGTGAGATTGCGGTTACTTATCAGGCTGGCTCTAAAAATATTGGTAGACCTTTTTGGTGGGTTTATGCAAAAGTTGAATGTTGGTTTGCTCGAATTTAATTATGTGAAATTACTTGGTGTTTGATCTCATTGCCATGTTCTATGAATTTATTATGTTTATTATAGTTTCGATTAATTCTTATTTGAATTTAAAACTGTTGCGTTTGATCAATTTGGAGCTTACGCACACACAAAATCAAATATCTTGCAAGTGGAAGCATTCCCATCACAATTCTTGAAAATAAGTGCATACATATCAGAATCTAGTTTATTAGTTCGGTTACAATCATGATTTAATCGGTTAGCCTATTATACGATTACTTGCACTCATTCTATTTTTATGATTCCAAATAATAAAAAGATAACATATTTGCTCAAACATCTCAATATCATATTTTTTAATATAGATATATATATCATAATCGAGTTTATTAGTGACTTTGTAATCATGATTTATCTGTTATCTTATTTCATGTGATTACTTGTGCTCAATTTTATGATGTTCTATATAATAAACATAAATACAACTTCAATCACTTATGAAATCCCTCGCTCTCGGCCAACAGCTGAATTAATTTCACTAAAAATGTGTTTGCCAAATATGCTCTTGCAATAAACACAAATGCCCGCACAATGAGGTATTTCAAATAACAAATAGATTCACATTCCGCAAAATTAAGTATCGACCTATCAAAAGGAGTACATCAAACATCCCATAAATACATGGAACAAGCCACCACCTTAAAGTATATTTCGGTCTATTTAGAAGCCCAGCAGTATCAGCCATACGACTATATTAATTCATCGTATCGAGAGCACTTTCCGGGTCACAAACCACAAATGCGAGAAAAGATAGTCCCTCGAGTAAAAGATGAAAATAAAAGCATTCCTCTCAATTCGACTTCTTAGTACTTTAATGAATTTGGCCCTAAAAAAGCGCTGAAAGATAAAATAATGATAAAAGATAGACAATACAATCCTGACAATCAGCCTTTTAATGGCTACACCACGTACGGCTCTGATTTCAACAAAAAGTATTCAAATCCTCACGATAAACGCCAGTCAGTCGACGTAGTCTATCCTGAAGGTTATAAATTTAATGGCAATACAATATATGGCAATGATTTTAACTAAAAAAAGATCAACCCACAAAAAAGTTATAAACCTATCTAAAAGATTGGATAGAAGGGTCCTCATGACTTGAGTACCATTTATAGAACAGATTACAAATAAAAACCACAGCCCGAGATCTGTCCAGTATTAAAAATGCCAAAAGTTCCTTCATCTATGAGTCATCCCAGTCAGCACTTGACCTATAACAAATTTTCTGGTAGTTGGGCTGAAAAATGATAACCATCATATTTATCATAATACCAATATGATCCCAGGATAATTTAATTTACTATACTAAGATTTTAATTCATTATTTTAGATTGTTTATGGAGAAATCACCAACCTCCGGTATAGTCTCCTCCAAAACCACCTTGATTACCACCTTGATTATATCCACCTTGATTAAATCCGCCTTGATTAAATCCGCCTTGATTAAATCCGCCTTGATTAAATCCACCTTGATTGAATCCAACTCCTTGCTGCAATTGCAAACTTAATAGAATTCTTCCCGCTGGCTGTCCCTGATAAAACACGTCGACATACTCTGAATCACAAAAATATCTACAGTTATCTGATCTATTGTTCGGGTAGTTGTATAACTGCTGAATATTATATGATCCTTCAGCTACAATATCGTCAATGAGCATATTGCTATCCCAAATTTGGATTATGAGTTGTGACTAAGGATTAGAGAAGTATAAAGTATCGTTCCAAGAGGGATGTTTACCTCCATCTTTACAAACACTTGATCTCTGTTCTTCTCCTCCCAAAAATATCTTGCAAAATGGATCCTAAACATAGGTGATTTGATACCATTCTCTCAATCCAATCATTGTCATGAGTTAAATTGGCTTAGATGGGTCTAACGATGATAGACATCTTTCACAATTAATAAGGATAAGATATGTTCAATAAACTTAAACAATAATCAATTAATAGGTAAGCTATTTATATTTAATTACTAATTAGTTACATATGAGCGATAAATATATCTAAAAGATGTAGGACATCAGATTGAATTAATAATCATATGAATAAAATGATGAAGAACATTTGAGTGATTTGATCAAGAAGATTTAATGACACGACAAAGGATATCTTTTTGAACTACAACATTATCAATATTACAAGAAACATTAAATAATTAAAAACATTGAAATATATAGTACTCTTAAATTAACTTTTCTTTTTAGATATCTGTTCATTAAACCAATTTTTTAGGAAATGAATATATTACATAATTAACTTGGAATTTAATATAAAGATGAATTCAGTATGCTTATCAAACAGGTTATTTAATTATTTTTTAAATGATTTCACGAGTTTTAATAATAATACTCATCTCCTCCATAATTTGTCCTACTCAATCATAAGACAGCACATCCATTGCAAATATTAAAGATATTCCAACCAGTAAAATCGGGGACCTGATAAAAGGCATCAATTACAAATTAGATCAAGGAAGATCATTCCAACTCATCAATGTTGCTGATATTCAAAAAAAATATCTTTTCTTTGCATTGTCCAGCGACAACATCTACTACCACCTTAATCTTAGCATGACTATCTATAAGGAAGGAGAGCAAACTCCTTTGCATACATGTGTGAAAGATGAACTTGATTCCTGCTATCTCTCTCGCCAAAATCTCACTCCAAACTAAACTCTATTCATTGTTATTGATTCTGGAGAAGAATGCGAGTATGAGTTACGTACCTATTGGAGTGATCTTGAGCATATAGTTCTAGATAAATAAATTAAATTCATGTTTTCTAAAAAAGAGCAAAGACAAATTTATCATCTTTAACTATAAGGAAAAACATTTGAGCAGTTGAGAATAACCATAAAACCTTAAACTAGACGTTTTGCTTTTGATAAAATCAAAATATATGGTTCTTTTGGGTCAGAATCTGAGCCTTCATCGGAGAAATACGATTTTAAAAGCGCGCATTTATGGTAGGATGCAGAGGGTATCTATCTGAGTCGTAAGTAATTAAAATAATTGAATATCAACATAATAGTATATGGATAGGTTGAGACAATCTATTCATTCATATGTACTTTGGTCAATAAGACGCATAATGATATTCTGATTAACGATAAGATATATGAATACATAGATAAGAGCAAATCATTGGACTATCATATTAACTTTAAGAACACAAGAGGAGAATTAGAATACGAAACTTATGTCTTTAGAATTGCTATCTTCTCGGGCGATCTCTCTCTGTAATTTTATTCAGATAAAACACAAACACAAAAAATAGGGCATCGGCAACCCTTCAAGTATATGGGAGACATTCAATACCTCTATAAAAGATAAGAGATTTAGCAAGAGTATTTAGATGGTATTTATATGAAAGTCGTGTCAAAAGATAGAATTTCTACCTTTATGATATAAGTTGAAGGAAGGACGAAAGATAATGCGCTTGAACTTCATTAGCATATATATTAGTTTTTACCAGTTATTCAAAAGGAAGCTCTTTATTTCAAAGTTTCTCGATTTGGGGAGGAAGATAATAATCATCTTTAAAGTCTTAAAGTTGTTTTGACCATGATTAATGTTGTTGGAAATATTGGAGTTTCAGTTAGAAAATGCTTAAAAACTTTTGAAGAATGTACTGGTTAACATTATCAAAACAATTCAGTTGAGGTTGAAGTATAGTAGAGAGAACTTGGTTCTAAGTACCTCTATTCCTGGGATTTAACTCCCGATTTTTGGAATAATGTAAATATTGCTGAGAAAAATGCCATCATAATAGTAGTCTTAGCTAATTTTTTCGAGAGTCCAAGCTTTGCTGCAATATAGTACAGTGTAGGCAATCGTCCTGAGTTTTTGAGATAATATAAACCCATTGAGTCTCATATTCTTAAATAATAGCTAAAAATATATAAATATGTCAACGAAGACCCAAGCATAAAGTCAATCAGAGTGCACATCAATAAAATAAGCGGAAATTTTAATTCATACTATTTCAGGCACGAGCCAACAGATGAATAGTTGAAGAAGGATCTGAACAGAATCAAAAGTTAAGTTTTATAGATATCAGACAATTTAATGGAAACTCCTCTGGTAATCGTGGTGCGAGGCTAAGACAGTGCAACTTACTCCATAGTGGTGCAACCAGTGCATTACGACTAAAAATATATAAATTCCATAACCCTCAGTGAAGATGTGGAGTTTAAAATAAAGATTGGGCCCAACAAATATGAAATATTTGAAATTAATCCAATATCCGGTAATATATACTTCTCTTATAAGTCGACTGGAGCTGTTCACGTTTGCACTCTCAATAATTAAAATGTTTGCCCTAACATTGAGAATGATATCTACACCAACCAAGGAGAAGTGGTCAATTAAAATTTTAGCGGGAGGTCATTGTATATCAAACTGCGCAATCCTTATTCGAATAGAACGATCGAAGTTGTGTCCATTTTCCACTCAAATACAAAAAGCCATTGCGAAAGAAGGAAGATGAACCAGTTGTATAAATAGGTGATAACTGAAGGAGATTGTTTATCAACTGTGATAAATGCTTCAAGGGATTTCTAGGTATTGATTGTTCGGTAATAATTAGGAATATACGTTTATAGTATGCTTTTATGTGAGCATAGTCTACGTTTTACATTGAATGATGGTGACGAAGGAAAATATCATATCAGTACAAAATAGATTGAGGATAGCTGCAAGGGTCGTTCCTAAATAATATTCTCTTTGGTAACTGGCAGTATGGCTGTAAATTTAAATCAAAGTTAAGCTAGAGGTGACCGGACAAAAGCCCATCTAAAATATTTAGTTCAATACTCTAACGATAAAATAATCCTGCCTGATGGAGTCGGGTATCATGGGAATGAAATATCTACAGAGACGTAGTTGAAAATATTTACGTATAGTATTCTGAATCATTTTGATACTGAAATTATCCTTTCAACTTCTCAAAAATTATATTTGTTGGTAAAAATTATAGAATCCTCAAATAGAGATTTAGCTAAGATTAACTCGAATGATTTCCACTTTAGTTCATCCAATTAAAAGTTTTATCATCCCGACAGCATTTATCTGAGAATTACAAAAGAAAAGATTAAAGAATCGGAATGTAGAAATTGTTAGTTACTGATTTATCTTTACTCAAAGTAGCAAATAGGACAAATGGTTCAATACACAGTTGAGGTGATTCAGAATTATATTGTATTGGACGACGGAGTTCATAAGAAAGGATACCTATTATAAAATTCAAAGGCTTACTATGGTTTTAACACTAAGGCTCAGGGAGTATTAATTATCTAGTTGAATGATAACAACAGAAATTGTGCAGAAATGTATATCAGCAATAGGGAATATCCTGATTAGAATAATAATTTGCAGAAATCATTTGATGGACAGATCATTCAGGAAATTTACAACTCAAAGGAGCAAACATTCTACATTACTGTTAAAGCAAGACAAAATTGTTAATATTCTATTGCTGCTGTCGTCCCAAGAGGAAAAAATAGAATTATGAAACTTCATAGAGGTACATTAGCTTATTCTAATTTGAAGTAGGGGGAGGTTAGGTACTTTACATTTAGGCATCTCTCCGATAAGGCTTTTAAAATAATCTCCCTCCACAAGTACGGTCAAGTCGAAATATATCTCAACAAAACGTCTCCTCTCGATGTCACTGAACTACTAAAACAGAAATAAATTTAATACAAACAATTTAGCTATCGTAGCGACTATAAAAACAGACTTATCCTTGATTCATCTCACAAATAGTTTTGCAAGGGCTGTTACTATATAATAGCTATTTAGGCAGTAAAGCACACGGAATCATCGATATTCTTGGGCGACGAGTAAACTAAATTGCCAATAAGCTAGGAGAAAGTTATTAGTGACATTTTACCCAAATAAAACAGCTTTACAAAGGGATAATTTTTTTATATTAAAGATGTGACGATGGAGGTGAAAGTCCACAGTGGTAAACTTCTCGTTGAAATTTCATATGCAGATCAATTTTTCAAGCAAACATTTGAAAAGAATTAAGAGCCTGCCTTCTATAATCTTACTATTAAATCATCTGAATCCTATTATGGAGTTGTTAACACCGTATTTAAAGCTTTAGCAGATAATACTGTGTATTCTCTCAGGATTAAAAGATCATTTGGCTCATAAACAAATAGTGATGGTACTCATATCAATATGAATCCTGCCGAATCCAGTTTCATATATGTAACGAAAGGAAAACCTACCTGTCTGAGCGGTTTTCTCAAGAGATCAGACGAAAAGATATTTTTATCTTTTCGGATAAGCCAGAAGTCAATTGCATCATCACTTAGCATAATTGGAAAAATAGATAATAATTAAACAGAAATTATTCAAGACACCACTCGAAATGTCATTTCAATAACTTTTGCCGATATTCTCAATGAAACTATGGACAGAGCGAGGCCCTACGAGCTCTGCCTTTCGCACTAGAAAGAATCTCTCGCCTTAACAGTAATGCAGTCAGAATAAACAAGTTTATTGCCTTAAAATACTGAGATGATAGTTATTAATAAGCAAACCTATGATATTTATCCTGAAGGTGATTTTTTGCTTGATGTCTTTGAATGCAGAGGAGAGTCAAAAGTCTCGCATGGAAGTTCTCGCTCTTAACTTCAAGGAGAAAAATCAAAATAATTGAAGAGTATCGGAATTCTGGATCAATCTCACTCAATTAGAATCGATTCAGGCTATTCCAACACGTTATTTTCTGTTGAAGGGGAGTTGTCTCTCATTAGGTGGTTTCCGATTAATTAGTAAGAGGAAAGAGGCCTTGGCTATTATATCTATAAAGCTGGATCATTAGCATACAATTCTTCATTTCGAGTCATTGATGTTATAATTGAGCCCATAAAAACAGTGAAAAAGACAAAAACCAAACTCTAAAGTATAGTCTATAACCTTTATGTTTCAAATAACTAAAACGATTTGAAGTAAGCAAGTCTTTGCTAAAGATTTTTGCCTGAAAGCGTGCTTGAGTTCAAAACAATCCAATACATCATCGCTCCTTCTCCTTTCAAATATGAAATCGAGGTAATATTTCATCAATTTAGAAACAAATACTCATATAGAAGTATCAAGGATCGTCCAATCTTTTCTTTACAGTCGTAGCTGACGTTTCTATCACCACCCCAAATTAGACTAAATAAGAATATCGCTTTGTTTATACAACTTCATAACTTCCCGCCTAAATATTAACCTTAAATTCGCTGTAATCATCCAATCTCATTCTGACTCTGGCTATTATCATCAGCTTGATAGTAGCTATAATTATTTTTACGTGGGCATGCACCAAGGTTATTGTGCCAATGATGAGTCGTTTGAAAAGCAGAATACTGGTCGAGGATAATGGACTTTAAACATCCAAAGACAAGAAATCCATCCACGATGATCAGCTTTAGCCTCCTCCTTCTTCCGATCGTCAATCCATGCATTTTGGTTCAAACCCTCCCGTCGAAACCTAAGCAAAAATGAGTTGAAAATAAACGGTGATATAACTGTCAAACAATGCGTATAAACGCATATATATTTTATTGATCTATAATAATTACGTAACATATCATGACATTCCAACCACATAGACTCAACGAATTTATTCCAACTTATGTGCCAAAATCAGATTATCTTACTACCAATCAGGTCGTTGATGGACGACAAATTTAAGTGCAACCTTTGGTACAACTTTTGTTATATTAGATCAGGCAGTACGAAGTTGAGAGATCTAAAGGACGAGTTTTTGCTCAGAAACCAGCTGAATTTGATCCCAGGAGATATGTGTCCGTCAGAACTTATGAGGAAGTGAAGTTGAATCAACCAATAAGTGAGGAGGAGCTTAAGAGACGTCTCGGTCAATTCAAATGATCATTCATTATCCATTCATTAACACAATTTAATGTACTTATCGAATCGTAGATCTTCTAATCACAAGATTAATGTCTTCTTTCATATTAATTGTTAACTTAATCGTACATGATATTTTTAAAAAATTTCACTCCCTCATCAATTTTAGTTGGGGTTTTAGCATCGCTGTAACTTTTCATGCTCCAATCTGTCCACTGTTTTCGTTTGATAAGAAACTCAATTCATAATCTGAGTTTGTTAATTTCTAGAATTTTACAAGTAATCAATGAGGTCAGAACTGTAACTAAATAATTAAACAGATATTCGATTCCAAATCAAAAAACAATATAAATCAAGCAAATGCATCACTTTTTGTGGCCTTCCGGTTGATTATTATCAGATTTTTTTGACTTGACCAACCTTTCGAAAATGGGTAAAGCTTCTCCTTTCTTCTTCATCAGAAGTTTGCTCTTGACATTGATGGTGGGGACAAAGGTTGCTTCTGTTTTAAAAATTTCCCTATTCTTTAAAATCCTTTCTTGATTCTTTTTATCCTTTTTTTCCTGCCACATCACCATATTTTCCAAGAATTATTTTGTTTTTCTCTACAACTCATATTTTTTATTAGGATGCTCATTAATCTGTTCTGGAAATGATGTGTCGCTTTTAATTAGCACATGCTTCCTTTCTGTCTCGTTTTTTAATTTTATTCGATCCGAATACAGGGCTGATCTGTCATGGATTACTTCATGATGAATTTTATTTCCAAAGGTCGTCGAGGTTGTCATGTACTTATTTTTGCCTTTTGGCTCGTGATTATGATAAAGCTCTTCGGTAACTGCGTATAGCTAACTTAATTTCCTCTTTTTTTACAGATCATATTTTTAAGAACTCACCTCTGTCTTCGCACGATGATTGCCCTTTTTATTCGCCAATATTTTCCTCAAAGCTAATTCTAATTTTAGAATGAGATCCTTATAGACAAAGGCCGAATTATCCATATTTTCATTCTAAATGTCGTCTATTTAAAATTTTGCATTGCTGCTAGATTTATTTTATTCCTCTTCATCTTCGGTGTACTTAAATAGCGCATTTTGCAAAGGACCTCTTTGGTAATTGTCGATGTCCTCTAATTATTGGAACCGAAGCGGTTATATTTTTGGATAATGAGAATTGGTCTCCTGAAATATCTCCAATTCGTCCAGCAGCATCTCTTCCTCTTCCATATCAATCTGATAGCAGTTTACTTGAGTGTTTCGATCGAGCATTTCTTCTTTATTCTCTAAATTTAAAGTCATTCCTTTCTTTTCGAAGCAATCGAATATATTTAATTTATAAATTATCTCCATCCAACGAGCGCTGACTCAGTATAGGCTATTTCTGATAATAATAAAATTGAAATATGATCAATTCACAAGAGCCTCTATTTGAGTCAGTCTCGACCCTTCTTAATCCTAGTGCTTTTCGTTTTCCATCCTCTCCAGATACTGACTAAACTAACTCAACTTCTATTCGCAACTAGTTTTAGCAGCACATCTGCTCACAGTCTTCATCAATGTGATAACCAGGCTTTTTAGTTTCATGTGGTTGTTATCAGATAGCAGCAAAATTCTATTTATGATTTGGAGAGAACTGCATTTTGTAGTTTAGAAACTATCTTGTTAATTTTTTAGCAGTTGTGTCAGTTTACGCAGGCATCGCACCTTTAAAACAGAAATCTAGTTGTTAGAAGCAGAGTTTAGCAACTTATTTTTCTGTATTTTTTTTGTCATTTTGCGGTGAATTAACGGTTGCGTTATTTGAATAATAGTCTTTTAGTTTTTGATTTTAGTGGTGGTAGCTTCATTTTCTTTGCCGATATAGAGCAAGTTATATTTTTTCAAAAGCTCTTCCTTCAGTTTATCTTGGTATCTGATCTCTTCCTTTCTCGTCTCGTAAGAATAATCACACTTTTTCTATTTTTTTCCGTTATTTTCAATCAGGAAAATCACGTTATCACCTGATATCTCATCAGTATTTAGCCGAGTCTCCACCTGTGAGGTCACTTTTGAATTGAGTCCATCTTCGATGGCTTTAAATTCTTCTGGAACCATCAAATTCTATGTGATCACTTCTTCTTTTTCGTAGATAGGTTCTTCAAGAGGTAAGGCAACTTATTAAAAGTGCTATTTTATCGACTCTTAGCTGGATTTAACAGTAGAGGACATATTCATGCTCGTGAAGTATGTTTCTGCCATTTTGACAGCTTTTTGATGGAGCGTATTCACTGCAAAATTTAAGTTCAGTGCCTGATCGAACTATTAATAACGAACAAGTTGATGCTGAAGAAGGTATGCACTAGGTAAAATAAAAGCGTACTAAGTGGGTTCGGCAAAGAAGGATATTTTGTAAATGTCTTTATTATTCTGTCTAACAATTTGAGCAATCTGTATAAAATAGAAGTTTACCTTGGCCGGCCACCAGGGATATGGTTCCACCTTGGCCCACACTAATTATTTAACTGCTAAAGGCTTGACGTTTGACATTCGATTTCAAAAACTATTTCGATTAATTAACGTATTTAGAAACAGACTGCTTAATTTTAAATGAATATATAGAAAATAGGTTTTAATTGCTGTTCTTTTCTTATAAGCATACAATCAATAAGCTATGAGACTTAGTTAATCATGCCGGAGCTGCGCCTCCCTCTGCTCCCTTTTCACCACTGGTTGACATCATGGTAAAGATCAACACTCCACCGATAATCAGAGGCCATTTCTAAATGAAGTCGTAGTTACATATTTAGCGAAGAAGGATTCGTCTTACTGCTCCGATTTCTTGGCTGGTGCTTGGTACTTGAAGACTTCATCTATTTTTTATCGAGTATAGATCACTTCTGTATAAACTTATCCCACTTTATCTAGAGTCTAATTTAGATGAATTTTACCTGAACATAGTTGATGGAGTTGATACTAAGGTAGTTCTAGTCAGATCCAAGGATAATTGATATCTTCTGACCGTGTGGCTCTTTGTTGATCTCATCGACTGATACCATGTATACTCGATTTTTATAGTCATTGCTGTCCGATTTGATGGGTATAAATTATATGATAATTGGGCTATCGTCTTAGAAATCAGATTCAGTGACCAGATCTGTATGAAGAGGGTCAATATATGATTCAACTGAACGACTTTGATGCCATATACTGACCGTCAACTTGCCCAAAAGTACAGAAGTGTGCCAATTTGGATGTCTTTTCCTGATTTCGAATTAAGTAACAGAGTTTTGTGCTTCCAGAAGGAAGAAGCATATCATGAGTATCAATAGATGTTTAATCATATCGTATATTATAAATATAATGATTGATAGGAGCTTAAATAGCTATCATCGGGTCAATCTCTTCTCGAACTCACTAATTAAATCTTATTTCTTCTTTCTCTTGAAGGTCTCTTTCACAAGTTGAATCACTTCTAGCTTTCTTTCCTACATGAGGACGTTTTTTAATAAGGACTGGCCTTTTTCAACAAATAGACTTGGGATGGTAATTTGATCGATTATACCTCCGATTCTTTGTTTTTGCATCAGTATATCCTGTTTTGACGAGTAATTATCATTACCATATTGTTCAATCGCTATTGCGAGGTAGGCAAAGTAAAGTTCATCCTTAATTTCGCTTCTTTTGAGTGCGAAATGAATTAATTTCGCCACAATCAGTATATTATCAAAATCGACAAATTGAAGAAGGTAATCTTTTGCAAAGTTGAAAAGTACTCTCGGATCTTTCGATTGCAAGAAGATTCCATTGATTGGAAACATTTATTTGATTGGCAAAGAGTACTTGTACTTTATATTGTAATTTTAAAGCAGGATGTAGTTCTACAGGAACTCACTAGAAATTCCCAGTCTTGGATAGGCGTTTTTAATGAATTTTATTAGGATCAGCAGGAAGGATAAGGGATTTTCCGCGTTTTAATAAACGCTAATAATCAGTTATTTTAGGTACTCCTCAAATCCGTCAAATTACCTCGCTTCCTCATTTTGAAGTAGGGATAAATCAAACATAGGTTCACTTTCATTACCTCCATATTCTTCCAGCAACCTTTTTCTCATCACATGGACGGGCGTAAACTGTTAATCATTGATTTAATTGACTTTGACTTGAAAGCACATTTATTCTTCGACTGAGTATGAATCTTAAAGATCATTTCCATCGTCCAAACCAAGTAGAGTAACCTTTTTTTATTTTGGGACATTTATTTAAATGGGACTGGCACAGCTTTACTCCAGAGTTATTTTGGTCTTGCTATTCAAATTACTTAAGTAAAAATTATTAACCTATAACTGGGGAGGGCGATTATAACTTGGCATGGCTGTTGATACTAGAAAATCGTCCTGAGTTTGGGAAACAGTCAGCCCTTCTTCCCTTTAGATTTATATTTAACGATCTCCCTCTATTTTTCCTACGCTTTATGTTTAATTGTTGATATATGCTGCTTATTTATTGCTCTAATTGTCTGGACTTTATCCACAGTCACTATTTCTTTTTAATGGCAGACGGGTGAATCTTAAAGATGCGAATGTTCTTTGGAAGGATTTGGAAGATTTAAGCATACCTTTGACAGGTAATGTTTTTCTAACTTATGGCAGGTCCAGGCCAGCACAAGTCATAAAAAGACTGCCCCTTTCTCGAGCTAACAGATTCGCTCGCTCTTTGTTAGCATTGAATACTCGATTCTTTTTAATTTTGGTAACTACTAAGGTACTATTAACCTCCTCTTATCTTTCTTTTTCATTTTAGTAATTGTCATCAGAGTCGTTAAAGGGATATTAAGAAGCTTCCCCATCATGAATGCTGACTTGGCTGCTGAGGAGAGCTTCCACTCTTTTCTTTTTCCTCTCAGTCTCGTCAGGAGAGGGTTCTTTATTTTTCAGTGAATCGAGTTTCCCCGAGAAGGCTTGAATTGATTTTTAAAGTTTAACAGCAAAGATGTTTCCTTCTTATATTTCAGGAATTTAGACTAAATCTTAGAAAAGTTAAACTCCTTTATATTGACTAATGACAAATTAGATCGATACATTCTCCAATATACTATCCAAGACAGCGGTAAACATTCTTTTAGAAAAGTAGAGAACATTAATTCCGTTAAAAATTTATTATTTAAACACGTAGCTTAAGTATGATCGAAGGATTCGAATGTTGATACTTTCGTGGCGAATTTGAAGATATTTAGCGAGAGCATAGGGGTTGTGCAGTAAGCAAATATAAATGAAGGTGTATTCGAAATTTTTGCTGAAATCCTAGCGGTTGCTATTGAGATGCAGCCATGTTTAAAAGACCAGATCTTCGAATTTATGGCAATACTTCTCCTATTTCTCATTGAGCTTATCGATGAACTCCTTCTGCAAAAGGAAGTTATCTTTGTTGTAGCATTTGTTTCCTTTAATTAACTCCAGCTGCTCATTGATGAACACTTTCTACTCATCGTTTGAGAATTTATTCTCGATTCTTTTTTCAATTATGCTCAGCAACTGTAAAGGGTCGTTGAAAGTGTAGAATACGATCTTGGACATGTTTTTTTTATGGTTATCGGCGATTTAGGCATAGATAATGTTGAGAATGATAAAGCAGAAGACAATTGAATAGTTTTCTTGATCGCCGTAAAGCTCTATCAATTTCCTGATGAGGGGAATGGCGTGTCGAATGTCGTTGAGATAAATAAGTCGAGGAATAACCACCTCATATATGTCCATTATGGTTGTTAATCTCAAGTAATTATCTTCAAAGAAGGTAAGTTCTTGCATTGTCTTGACCAGTTCATACAATCTTTCGAGGTCTAAATTGATGAGCAAATCGACTGGTAGTTCATTAACAATCTATGTAAGATATTTCATCGTGATTAAACTTTCATTTTTGTCTTAGTTTTATTCAGGAGATGTCTCTTCACTCGTCCGAAATTAAATGGGTTTTTCTGGAGTGGACAGCATAATTGAAAATTATATCTCTGCGGTAAAGTAGATCTTATATTGGTTATCTTCAGGTAAAAGACTTAATATTTCATGCAAATAGTCTTGGTTCTTGATAAAAGCTGGCTCCTTGGTAAGTTTCCACCGATACATGTAAATAACTAAGTTCTATATGATCTTTTCATCCACCAAGTAGAAGTCCAAGAGGGATGGATCTTTGAGAAGAATTTATGCGTATTTGATCAGGTCTTTCTCTTCCATCAACTTGGCAATATAGATGAAATACGTTAAACTGTTGAGTTTGTACTTATAAATTTTTTATTTTACGTTTTGCACTTCGGCAAGAATAGTATACGTCACATTTTTTAACTCCTCGACATCTCTGATTTACAACACTCTTTTTTATCTAATCTCCTCAGTGATCATTGCAGTCAGGACATCTTCAAATCTTTATATGATCTCGCGAAATGACATGTTTAATTTCATCTTTTTGAATCTTTATGATTCCTCACCGATCTGTTGCACCGTATTGAGCTCCTCGATGACGGGATTATTTTTGGAAAGAGGGATGTTTTAGACATAAATCATGACTTCATCGAAAGGGATGTCGTTGTCGCTTCCCAGTTTTAACTTCATTTGCATTCCCTTTACAAGCACTTAGTAAATGCCTTCATTTTATATGTGGAATTCCCTTTTCTAGTTGTTCAGCCGATTCAGGATGGATTTTAAATCCGAAATCTATGATAAATCGGAAGCGAAATAATTAAGCAGACCTTCATTGTACAGTTAATTTCCATTTGAAATGGAGTTGTAGATGGCCTTCGCATCTTTTAGGAGGCAACCCTTCTTTATCTTTTAGTATTTGAACAGTTCTTTGAAGACCTAATAATCCTTAAGCTTCAAAAAGGCAGTAAAGGATTACATGTTACTGTTCCTGAATTATTATTCTAAGAAATAGTTATACAGCTTTCGGTATAAAAATATTTTACCTTTTAAATGAGGGGGCATTTTGTCATAATTTACTTCTAGAAAATCTACGACTTCGGCTAAATTTTACTCATCCTTGTTGTGTTGAAATATTTTCTCAATGAAGTAATAGAAGATGCCTTCAGAATGACTGAACTCTTGTATTTCAATGATTTTATTTTTGGGAAGCGCGATGAGGTCATGAAAAGTAAACTGATTTCTTTTGAACCAGATTGTCTTAACAAACTATTGCACCAACTACTTATTATATAAGGTAGTTATCTACTCAAGATGCATGTTTTTATGCCACTCTTCCTTGTAAATTTAACTCCACATGCCTTCATAAAGATCCTTATCCTCTCCCCATGGTATTTATTGGTGAGTGTACGGCAATATTTATGGTAAAGCCATGAGAAACTTGATGAGCTTGTTTTTGCATTGGATAATGATATCTTCTAAGATATTGAGATAGATTATCCTCAACGGAAATTTAAACGAGCGAATAAACAATCTCACTTCATGACTGTAGTCTTTTTATTAGAAACATATTTTAAATACATAGTCTAGGAGAAATGGCTTCAGCTACATTTTTACGCATTGGAAGTACTCCTGAATTCCGATAAGGAAAACTTTGGCTTAGTCTGTCGAAATTACGTTGAGAAGATTGAGGTCTCTGAAAAAGGCTAACTTCCTCAAGAGGAAATGGGAAATTAAATAATTTTTAATACTCTTTTCGGTGAAGCGCTCATTACTGAACAAATCAGCTTTTAGCATATCAAAGCAGCCCTGTTCGAGTTTATACACTTCATTGAAGGACATTGATGATTTCTTCAGCTTTTTTTAAATTTCTAATTTAATGATATCGTAATCCATCGTATCAAGTAAAAACTTATAATCTTGAATCTCCCTTTTGTTGGATTTGTTCCATAGTTAAAGATAGACCTACTGATGAGAAAATCCTATCTTGAAGGCTGTATCGCATTTCTATTGAATGAGTTGAAAATTGTTTTACGCGATACTCTTTAACTCCTCTGGAGATTTAAACGAAAATATTTCTTTCAATTTTTAGTGGATGCTCAATTTTTGGGTGGCTGTTATCATGTAACTTATTTCTCCTTTCAATTTGTTGTTATATTCAGGCTTGAGCTGGAAGAACAGCACGAAATTTCCGTTCAGCATCTCTAAACAATCGAAAAATGTGTAACTTTAGCTTTTATTGACATCGATGGAGTCCATTGACTTAATATCCACTTTATTGGGTTTACAAGATGTCGTTATTTTGAAGCTATAGATATACAGTTTGGTTTCACTGACAAGCAAGAGATGGTCTCCGTGATAGATGAGGCATGACCCTTCCTATTGAATATTCGTATTGGCACTATCAATAATGTAACCATCCTTGGCAGCTAAAATTTCGAATTTGAAGTTCATTATGAAGATATCTTTCGAATAGTTATCAATTCTAAATTTAGCGACTAAATCGTTGGGAATGTCATATATCCTCAACAAAGATTTAAACCCATTGGTGTTCGACAAATCTTTAAACTCGAGAATTAGCCTCCATAAGACTGATGTCCTCGAATTAGAGGACTTCTATTTGAAAAAAACGTTGAGAGTGTTTTAAATTGGTTTTGGAATCTGGAATAACTCCAACTCCTTTTTTACACCGTATCTTTTGTTAAATACCAATCGTATGGTATTGTTTTCCTCGACTTGATAGATAGTAGCATTTTATTAGTAAAATACTCCCAAATGTCCCTCTTTGATGAATAGTAGAAATTTAGGCTCTCCTAGTAGTTTTATTTTGTTGATAAAGACAGGCTATTCTTTTAATTTTTTAAGGTCGAATTTGTAAAAGAGAACCTCGTCATCGCATTCCAAAGCCAGCAGTCCTTCTAGATTAATCGATAAGTACTTTTATTATCAACTGTTTATCTCTTGATCTTTCTCTGCACGTTTAGTGACCAATTTAGATCAGTATCCATCGCGCTTCCGTAGACTCCGCTAATTGTTATCAGATCAAGTTGATTTTGATTGCCTATCAAAAAGGTGTCCATCGATATTTTTTATAAAAAGGAAAGTATCTTGCAGCTCTCATCATCTTCAATGAGAGTACAAGTTGAAAAGCGTCGCTCAATTTGAGTATTTCTTCGTTTGGTCGGTCTTTTATTGTTTTCAGTTTCAGTTATAAGGCTCATTAATCCATTTGATTTTATGTCTGCACCTTTCGGAGTTTCAGTAGAGTTTTCGATAATGACTGATTTACTAAAGAATTTTTTCGGGGAAGTGGTGGTGGCGGTCGGTGTTTGAACATTTTTGGGGCTGAGATGATTTATCAAATTTGTAAATATAGATGAAACCTTTTAGACGACGCTTACTTTGGCAACAGGAGTGGGAGTGGGAGTAGGCATTTAACAGTAAATGGGTCTGAATTTCATAAAGGCGTTGTCCGTAAACTTATGAACGCATTTATCATTTATGACTTTCTTATTGTTCATGTTTCAAATTTAATTTCAGTATATCTTTTCAATGAAGCTTATATTTTGATTTAGATATGCCTAAAATGAATAAAATGAATATTCATTCTGATCTGCGAGAATTAAAAAAAATACAATCAAAGCAATCTTCTTTTTTTTGGCTGCGGACTTTATGAACTTTATTAATAAAAATCTGAACTTTAACTTGAAGAACTCACTTTTATTTTCTTGTTGATCATTTTGCAAATATCTGCTTACTATTCTGAACTTTCCACCACTAAAGTTTTTCTCATTCTTCTTCCTCGTATTTTAGTTGGAGTTTTTCTTGCTTTAGATTTTGGTTTTAAGTTTTTTTTCAAGGCGATATCCTTCTATATGGGTTGTTGATCTTTGACTGTTTTAATTTTTTTAAGCTTTTTCACTTACTACATGGTTGCTAAGAATTTATTGCTTTCTGATGAAGGGGTTTCGCTTTCAGATTATTCTGTATTGGTTGGTCTCTTGACTTAAAAATCTTCCGTTTTTACTTTATGAATGACTCTGACTGGCTTCTACGTTTTGGATTTGATTTTATTATTTTACAGATTTTTCTATTTGTCCTATTGATGAGTTTTACAAAACAGTTCATATTATTTATTGACTTTGCATGTGACTGATGTCAAAGAAAATGTTTTCTCTTGGCATTCTATTTTTTCATTTTTAGATTCAGTCGCCGATTTTGGTATATTAAATTTGAAAATCTTTGAGTCTTTATACTAATCAAACCCCTTCAGCAGATTACCCTATATAAAAGAATCCATACATGATTTCTTGTTTTCAATAGGTAGATGGTTTAAAAATATTCTATATCATCGTCAAGAGATTGTATTTCCTTTTCGCAGGTGGCCTTACAATCAGCGAAGGCTTGCCTCATCATCTCTTTGTCATAGATCATCGTTTGATATATCTAATTAATCTTTACTCGTTATATTGGTTAACTTTATATAAAAAAGATGATCATCTTTTAATCGAAGGAAAAGTAGCAAAGGGCAAATATTTAACAAAATATTCATTTCTCGAGGAACCCATGCTCATGTTTATAAATAGGCAACTTTTCTGCATAAAAACTCTTTTAAAAAGGTTTGTTATGTCACTATCTGCGTCATAAACGCTTATTTTATTGTGGCAAATAAATAAGTGAGAAAGTTTCTAAATAAAGCTAAAAGGGATAACAATGGTATAAATTCTTATTTAGATATTTATCTCTCCCAAATTGATGCTGGAAGCTATACATATATCAGGATCATTAATGATGGTATATTTTTATTTTTATTTCTCCAGTATTAATAAAGAAGAAATGAAGAGAGTTAAACAAATAATGAACTGTTTGCTAATTATAATAGCGCTTGCTATACTGATGCCTTGCCGTATCATTATTTGGTTCATTAAATAAATGTTTCATTTATCTTAATCTTATTATTTATATCGGAAAGTTTTGGAGCAATTAATAAACAATATTTAATGTCATCCCTTCAAAACGCACAACATCAAAGTCTTCTTAGAGTGGCTTCAAATACAACAAAATGCTGGGTCTTTTGTTCAATTGATGACTAAATCAAAAAATACGAAATTAACGTTGATGACTCGATCACTGTAGAAGAACTTGTCCTTGAAACTAAAAGAATAGCCAATAAATCATCGGGAAGAAAGGTTTTTGAGTTCGAAAACTGTCTTTACGAACTTTATGCATCAAGAAAGAGTGGAAAGAAGATTAATGATTTGCCAAGTTTATAGGGCCAACAGAAAATATTTAAAACAGGAATAAAATATTTTTTTATGAAAGAAGTTGGCAAAAAGCAGAGCAAAAGCAACAACACAAGCTCTCGTTCCACCAAATCAATTCAGTCATCATTTATAGTTGAAAAGCCAATAATTAAGGAAATACAAGTCTCAGGTGAGAAAGGGTGCTTCTGTTTTTGAGTGATTTTAATTTTATTCTTAAAACCTCGCCCATTTTTTAATAACAATATAGGTCGTTATTAATATGTTTTTGGATAGTAATAACTAAATAAAAATTAAAGAAATTGAAATCCTATTAATCTCTAGAGGTTAACAATTTAATTGAGTCATAAATCAACTTATTAATCTTCATTAACATTATTGTGAGTCAAGAGAACAATCAATTAATAATTTTTTTAGAGTTGAAAAGCTTAAAACGAAAGGAAGGTTTTATCAATTATCATATCTTTGGCAAAAATCATTTTTAAATAATTTTATAAGTCTTTCGGGCATTTGATTAACTCTATATATCATTAAAACAGAATAAATTCGAGTATTTGGATAATATTAATCTTATTATTTTATCCTACCTTTTCTAATGATATTGTGTACAATAGTAAATCCAATGCTAAAAACCCTCTAAAACATTATTAGAACGCTATAATCATCTTAATTTTATCCTAAAAGCCTATTTTCTTAATAGAAGAAGATTTTTGCATGTCATATAGAAAAGTTTTATACTTTTTTCTTTCCTCTATTGCTTTATTGAGTCCAAACTGATAATTAGTTCTTGATGAGATACTAATATAATTCTTAGCAAAAAAATATTCTATCACAAACAGACTCTAATATCTAAATATCCTTTTATGAATAAATTTATTATGATGCTTTGCTCTTTCACGGTATGCTTCCAACGATTGAAAGGAAAATAACAAATATGGTTGCGCACCCTCCAATACTCTTAACTAATACAAAAGATGAGCAACATATTATAATAAAGCTCTTCAAGATTTATCTTAAAGTTCAAATACCGATTTTATCAAATCCATTATTATCTAAATGATCTCTTACTATAACGTGAAATTTATGCAAAAATAGGCTTAATCAGCTTAGAAGGTACGAATAGATGTTCTGATTTTATTTTATTTACATTAAATAAAATCATGTGCTTTTGAAAGTTTACTCATTTATGTAATAATATTCAATTATATTTATTTTGACAATGGAACATGAATCTCAAGACAAATCAGGCTCTGAAGCACAGTACGATGGGAGATGGACCAATTAGGAGCATATCAGATTCATTAGAGGTATTTTTACAGAAAGTTTAGCTTTGATCATACATGGCAAAAACTGGAAATCCATTGAAGAAGGAGTCGAAACTCGAACCACTTCTCAGGTCCGATCGCACGCTCAGAAATTTTTCTTGAAGCTGTCCAAAATTGAGAAATAGCGCAAGAGAAATTTTAAAAAAGGGATTACTACTCTTTCGCGGGCATAGTAATAGTTAACAAAAACACTACGCGACTAATCCATCACTTCTAACACTCCTCCATAAATTCTGCGTTTCCTGAAGCTATAAGCGAAGGAAACAGCGCAAGTAAGGTACGATCCGCCGTAAATAAATTCTATGCTTTTGAAGTAGCAGCTTAAGAAACGGACAAGTAAAATTTTGTAGGAGATGATGGGTTTAAACTAATAGGAATCTTTTTTAATATCCCTGATGTAGTTTATGATATGATATAGCAAACATAACATGAACTTCGTCGGGAAAGAAGAAGCCTTTGCCGAACTAATTGATTTCCCTGAAATCCACCGCGAGGAAAAATAAGAAGAGGAAACTTCCAATAAACGTAAGAAGTCATTTTTGCTGTATGAGGAGGAAGACAGTGAAAAATACACTCAGACAGTTAAAAAAGTTAATGGATAATGAACGAAACTCATGTTTTTTTTTATGATAATTTTTTTCCTCATTAATTCTTTTATAATGAATTATAACAAAACTAAGCTACGGTCGGACGGAGAATAAATTAGACGTTTTTTAAAGACAATTATGAATAACTCAGCTAATCTTTAAAGAAAAAGCGTAAATCATAGCAAACAGTTATGCTGAGTTACTAGATCCACGCCTTTTATTTAGGCATTGATTCGATAAATGCCATTCAGTTGGATATTCTTGTCCATTAGCGTAAGGAGAGTGCTCGAATGGGTGATCATTTCTTTTATCTCAGACCCTAGTAAAAAAAGGTTAACGAGAGGAGGAGTATTAAGCTTATGCTTTATTGTATAAACCTTAGGCATCTTTAATGCACACACCAAGATGCTTTACTCTTGTTCACTATAAGCAACATCATGAATACTTCTAAGACTTTTTTTGAGAATGGGGCTTTATATTTTCATGAGAGAGTCCAGACAAACAGAATTGTTGATTCCACTCTTCAGATCTACTAAGCCATGATATTCTGGGCTCCACTAAGTTGAGTAGGTGTCAATTGGTCTTGGCCCTTAATTTAGAGTGGTAATGGATTATTCATAAGCAGGCAAAGTAAACGACTGAGAATATGTTTGCATAAGCGCTCTCTATTTGAGTTCAGTATTTTCATATCCTCCAATGATCATCACTCCAATAGCAACCATACAGACAAGTAGCATCCATTTCAGAATGTTGCTATCTTATTGAGGTTATAACACTCTCAAAAATGATTCAGGTTCATCATGTTACCCTTTGATATGAGACATTTCCTCCATGGCATGCGATGTTGTTCCAGAATATTCCAAATGATTTGAATTTTATTGATTTGAAATTGAAAGGCCATATAGAGGAAATTAATTTTCATGTTCATACTCGAGTGATTGGTGGCATCTATAGCATAGTTTTTTTGAATGCTAGAGTTACAATCTCATTTGATTCAGCTCGCTTTATAACTTTGTGACGTATTGTCGATGGAGATCCCTTGATCTTTGAGCGGCCTATTTGTTCTTTTCCTTTTGTAGTTTGGCTTTTTATTCCTTTGACAGTTTAACTCTAGATGTTGATTTGTCATCATCTTCGTTATTTCTCAATCTGTCTTTTTTGATCATTCTCTTTTTGTCAGGTTGTTCCTTTCTACTGCTGTGTGAGTCTGTGGCCTAGTGAACACTGTTTGATTCGGTTTATTATCTCATGAATTAATATTCCTTATATTCCTATTGTCAGAATCTAAATTAATGGTGATATGACACGTCACCGTATTTAATAAGAAAAATATCACAATAAAATAAATGCAATGGATTAAAGAATGCATTTAAACAAATACATTCAATATTCAAAGTAGATATATATTGATACTAATCATAAAGGATAATAAATGTTTCTTCTGGTTTTGATAATATATCAATAGGCTGAAGACAATTATCAAGAATCCTAAATGTATAAAAATTTAAATTATTGAACTTAAACTTAACTAATTAATATTATTATTTTATTCTTCGCATAATTTTAATCAGATAATAATTTTAGCAAATTGGCATGTCAAGCATAAATACATCGCTTCAGGATGACAAATTAATAAATCTTGGACAAATGTTCAATTAATTCATGCGTATCATAAAGTTAAACCATTTATAAAATATTTTTTGTTATGTTTAGCTAAACTCTGAACTTTTTACATTTTACTGATTTTCGGAAACTTGATTGTTTAGAGGATTTCTTTCAATCATAGATGTGAAGAGTTCACTCATTATAAAGTTAATCTCTCCTTTTTATTTATTTAATAAAATATAGCAAATATTGAAAAAATCAAAATACAAGCATTCGAATCAGTCGAAAAACTGAAAAAGGTTTCAGAATATAGTCTTATGAGTATGAAATATCGTTGAAAAAAAAAGACTGAGACTGAATCAATTTTAAAACGACGATTAAATTGTCTATTGACTGATATTAACTCAAAAAGGAGAGCAATGCATATTACTCCAGTGGAATCAACTCTATTTCTCAGATATTGATTTTCCTGACAAAGATAAGTTAATTTTGAGAGTTCATCTTTGCGATTATCAAAATAGCCCAACTGATGAAATCTAAGCCTAAATTACAAAGATTATGATTGTTAAAGTATATCTAAAGATATTGTTTTAAATAGTTGACCGATTTGAGTAGTTTTTAATAATAAAAATTTCATGACATCAAAGATAAAAAATTCTAAATTGAATAAAACCCTAGCTATTAACTCTTCCACCTAAGAATCCACTTTTAACTTTAGCAGTAGACGGTCTACGTCTATCTCTCAAAATAAAGATTTGTTAATTGATCTCAATGAGAATAAAACTTCCCCCTCCATCTTGATCCAAACCTTCAAATAAAATCTTTCCATGAATAAACGCAACAGTCCTCGGAGAAAAGTCATTGAGCAGATACCCAAAGATGATAATATAAATTAATAGCCAAGCCCTATGATGGAAGAACTTCTATTAGAGGAGAATATTAACTTGAAAGAGCACAATGATTTTTTAGTAGCACAAATACAGACTATGTTCGAACGATAGAAAAAATATAAGAAAAGCTGCTTATTCTCCTGCCAAACTATCAAAAAATTAGAAAACATCAACCAATATTTGTAGAGCCAAATACATTATCTTACTTAGACGTTTTTATCAGAAATTACGAGGATTCAGTCGAAATTATCAATAAACGGTTCTTTTTAAGAAGACTTAGCCCTTTTTTCATCAGCCAGTTCGGAAAGCATTGGCTTTAAAGTGTCAACTTTTCTCGATTAAAATTTAGTTCTCTTGAAATAAAAAATTAATGATATTCTCATCAGTAAAAATACCACTGTGTTGACTAATTAATGCGATACATGCAATATGCTTGATGAATAAGAAGCGAAGGATGAGAAAAATGTACCCTTTTAGTCTTTCTTTTCCAGAGACAAATCTACAACGGCTGACAAGAAAGTTAGCCAATAAATTTTTAAATAGTCTAAAAATATTTTGTAAGGACGTTAGCCAGAAATGAAATTTATGTTAAAGAGCTTGTAGGCAAAGTAAAGTTTAGTAACTCTAGGCCGGCAAGCTGGTAAACATAGAAAATGATTATTAATGATTTATTTTGAATTCAACTATCGAATCATTTGAATAATTGGTAAATTCGAGTCTAAATCGATTACTATGCCATGAGATTTATTCTTGAAAGAAAGGTATTTCATTTTGTCAATGCATCCTTAAGATTTTGGACTGTAGAAAGGTCAATTTAACAGATCTAATAATATAATATTAGAATGACTGATAGGAAAGAAACATCCAGACGCATTCACAATCAGATAGTCTATTCAAACTCACAATCTATTGATCCCTATAATAGTCAATTATCAACAACTCATTCCTTTGAAAAATATTTTAATACTTTTTTCATCAACAATCAAGTCGGCTCCTCAACGACCCAAAACTTAAAGTCCAAGCTTTCTATGAAGAAACGCTACAGTTAGATTGTAAAATCCATTGAGGCTAAGCCACTAGCTACAAATTAAAACACTTAGGAGTAATTTCCCAACATGTAAACAATTTTATTAGAAGAGAATTCTAACATCAGAAAGCAAAATAAATTTTTGGTAGAGCAAATCAAAGATCTATTTTAAAGAGAGATCGTATATAAATAAGCCTTATCTTGTAACTCTCTCAAGATAAAAAATTTATAGAGTATTAATCAATAGCTGTAAAATCAACTCCATCACCTCACTCATATCTTTCTTGAAGAAATGTAAATAATCTCATCTAACTTGACAGCTCACGATTATTTCTTTTAGGAGGAAGGAACTCTAACCACTTCTTCGAGCTTACCATAAAACATTGGTCTAAAAATTTCGGTTTGCTTTGATGAATCTATCAAGCAATTAAAATACAAAATTAACGACCTTTTCCAAAGCAATCATTCCAGTAAGTTAGATCGATTGGACCAAAATACATCAAGCAAATTTATTCAAAGCCATATGAAAGACAAAAACAACATGGGTGAATAAATTACTTCAATAATAAAAACTTTAACTCGAAAGGAGAGAAAGAATTATCCATGTTTCTTTACATCGTAATAAAATGTTGAATAGGTGACGAGTTGTTAACTCAAGCCTATGTTTTTAAAAAATCAAACTTAATAAAGTTTGGTGACTCTTGGTCGACACAAGAACAAAGTTCAATGATTATTTATGATTATTGTTCGCCAATTTCAAATAAAATATAGAATATATAACTTGTCAAAACTCATAATAACAAACTTCAAATAACAACTCAACAAAGATGTTCATTCCAAGGATATTTAATTTTTCTATATTTAGTCATTTTTAGGCTGAAATAGTTATTTTTAAATTCTGAACTGTATCCTTCTTTTGTTAATTTATCAGCTGGCCACTAGGAAAATATATATATTATTGCATGACCTAACGATCAAAGAAATCCCAATAAAGTAAATGGCGAAGGAGGAATTCCATTTTAGAGTCTCCGGTTAATCCTGAATATCAGATGTTTTCAAATTGCAAGAACAAAACTCCAATCCATTCTCGAAGATAAAGTTTAGAATCAGGCTCCTAAATAACGAAATATAATGGCTAAAGAGAAAAACTTCTCCATCAAATTCGCCTCGATACCAATTCAAACAACGGGTCGGAGTAATACCCGGATGCAGAAAAAATTTTATTGAAAGAGAATTCTCACCTAAAGGAGCACAACAACTATTTGAGAGGGCAAATTACAAAAATGTTTGAGAGAGAGAAAGCTTTTAAAAAGACTTTATCCAATAACACTCAAACAATAAAAAAGTTTGAGAGCGTCAATCAGTAGCTTTTGAATCAAATACACTATCTATCTCACACTTTATTCGAAGAGATTTAACGATTGCAGGCTAAACTACTCTCAAATGCTTCATGCCTGTAGGGAGAAGAGTTGGTTTCCTATTCCAGTTCTTCAAGTTTGGATTCTAAGATATCTAATTGTTTTGATTAAACTTTAACAAATTTAAAATAAAAAATTAATACTATCCTCACCGAAAAGAATTGTGGCAAATTCGACCATTATCGTGAACTAAGTGAAATACCTCCTGAGAATGTCTTTAAGAAAGATAAAAATAAAAATGATGAAGACAATACTAATAACGAGACATCTGTCATGTCAGCTTCATTGGAAATGTATCTCAATTCACTCTCCAGTTCTATCAGGAAGAAGAAAGTTGAGGACAACAAGAGCAAGTCTTTATATGGTTCTAATAATTTATATAAAGGTTCTGGGTTAAAAGGTTAAAAAATACGAATGCAGCGGTTAAATACTTTTGGCTAGTGCGTCGACCATCATAACGAATGATTCCTTATAATTATTTCTTAATAATTATTAATGAAATAAAATTACGATCTCTCTCATATCCCTAGGAGAAGATCATTGCAAAAATTGTTTCATGAATAGAGTTGTTAGACAAAAAATAGAGTTGATTTCGTACCTTTTAATAGGGAGAGGGATAAACTCGGCCACTTAATTTCAAAAAAAAGTCAGCCAGAATTAAACAATGCTAGATTTACTGGTATCAATCACCAATCAAAATCAAGTAAACTTATCAATGCCGGAAATTTATCATCCCGAACAAAGAAATCCGACAAGACAGTTTCCAAAATATTCAAGCTGAATGAGATAAAAAGTTTCAAAAGTTCTAAATAATTACCGCGATTAAATTTAATAAATCCAATTTTTTCGGAGAATATTGAACTGCCTCCTTTAAACACGAACTAATTCGTCTAAAAAATTAGTTTGCGTAAATATAGCTCACTCAAAAATGATAGCATATAGACATAATTACCCGTTGAAAAATAGAGCAGAATGAAACCAACGTGGAAAGATAAAAAATAAGTAAGGCCAATCATTTCGTAAACTGTCTAACATAATTAAATCGAACTTCTCTAATAGCAGAAAAGATAACGTAAAAAATATCTAATTCAGAATAGATAAACTACAACTTGCCCGAACTGGAAAAGTATTTTGCTTCTAAAAAGCTCAAGGTAAAGCTTTTTGATAATTTCGAATAGAGTCATCTGCGATTTAAGGAACTAGCTAAACATGGCACAAAACTTAACCAACAGATCAAGGAATATCTCGAGCTATATTGATATTTTTATAGATTTGCGTCGTTTGCCATATCTCATTCTTTGATCATAATATAATTGTTATGCAAAAGTCGTTTTACAGCAAAGATAAGTTTTAAAAAACAGCATCCTCTCATTTCAAGAGATATTCCGATCAAGACTTCAAAACCACTCAAATAGACAAACTCCTGATTACGCAGACGCATTTGTTCTCGCATCCCAAGATAAGATCATTAAAAACGAAGCTTCCGCAAATCAGCAATGCATGCTCTTTGACTCCCTTCAATTCTCAAAATAGTAAAATAGATAAAGTTAGCATTTTAGTTGCAGAATTGCAACTTAATATATAAGCTACAAACGCAGAACTTAAAGTAAGAGTATCATGATCCTCAGGATATCAAAAATCAAGCAACGGTATCATCAAGTAATCTTAAGGACAGATTGAATAAAATGGGGGAAATATTAAGTAATAAAGTGGAAAGGTTGTCAATGATGGTTGAGTATACTATGAGTTAGGATCAGGCGAGAACAGATAGAATACAAAAATAATGTGCTTATTTATAATAGAATAACGGTGTCCTGAAAAATGGCATTGATGGTCTTCGATAGAGAATGAAATAGATTGAGCTGATGATGGGAGTCTATACTGGTGAAGATAAGCATTTGCTATGATTGTTTATTAATGTTATTGGTTTTAAAAATGGAACGCGAAAAGACATCAATTCTGCAAACATGAACTTGAATGATTAATAGTGACTAAATTAGATCATAATTTATTGAACAATATATGACAATATGGATATGTTGACTAAATTGTGAGCTTGAACATCAATGCATGGCGAATATAATTTGTTTCTCATTTAATAACGAGCAGAGTTAATAATTTAATCACCCATGAAAATTGAAATAAAAAAGGAGATTGGATGGCTAATATTCATGCTGATTCCTTTCCTCGTCCTGCTAGTAGTCCACTTCGTCATTCCACTTTCCTATATCATGCAAACTTTACCTCTATTGCAAGATAATTATAACGCCTAACAAATTCTTTTGAGGCACCATAACATTCGATCAACAACTCAAACTAATAGCAGAATTGTCAACAGAAAACTTACCAAATATTATGAATCTTTCAATAATTTTAAAAAACTCATCGATTAAAACAGTTCAAACTATCAGCAGACCAATCTTACTAATGCTAAGCTGAACAATGCCTTTTTGTTTTCACAGAAAGTTCTAAACAACACCCTTGGATATCAATATAAATAGCAGGTATCCATGTGGTTTGCCACCAACATAACTGCCTTCGATGGTTTGACACCCCTTCAGCAGTAAATATATCTCATGTACGCAAATATCGAACCCTTTCTTAGAGCACAATTAATCCCTCTTCAAACCAAATCATTGAGCAGTATCGATACGTATATCCAAATGTCGAACGAATCAATGTTCTTTTAATTTCCCTCGAAATATGAGGTAGAACTCTCAACGTTGGCAGATGATGGAATTTCATCCTATTATGAGCCCACAATTGATAACTATTACAAGTTTAATCTCAGCATCAGCTCTTTTTTGTAAATGACAACCAATGAAACCATTTAACTACGACTTTGCACTCTTCTTAAAAACAATATATGGGGCATTTATGGCATCAGCTGTCTGAATATGAATATGAATTTGTTAGGAATGGAGATGATTAATGCGATGAGTCTTTTCTTTTCTAAATTTTCAACTTCAAGCTATTGTTTAGTCCTCCCCGTTTTTATTGGAAGTACAGTTAATTATCTAACAATATATCAATTTGGGCAGAATGTAACTTCCATCAATACAACCAACTATCTCCAGAACACTTTTACTTTAACTTCCAATAATAAAATACAAATCTTCAGAAGTGGCTATAGTACCTACATATTCAGTCCGATTTCTCTAGAGGATGAGAGTCAGCATTAAAATATCATGCTATACTTTCTGACAACTAACCAGTATCTAACGACAACTATATCCTCAAGCAGTCAATTTAATTCCAGCTTGAATTTGTATCTGGCACTGGTCATAACATTTATTGTAATCTCTTTCATTGCTTCTTTTTGCGTGCTCAAACAATTAATGAATGGATTGGATGACGAACTTATTGAACTTTAAAATAGGTGCAATTTTATTTTTGATGGAGACATTAATATAGAGATTCCCAACTATGCCAAGACCAAAGATATCAAAGATGTTTATGATAAGGTTAGAATCATTAACAAGATTCATAGATACAGCACTTCTTAATATTTCACTGGCCATCATGTGAGTAAAATCTTAAAGTATACGGAAGCGATGCAATTTTTTACTAATTTAAACTATGATATAGGCTATATTCTTTAAAATTTAGGAGAGTCTTATCTGTTGATGGAGTAGTATGAAAAATCAATTTAATGTTTGAGGCAAAGTTTAAAAATAATCTTAGCTAAAATTCAAGACCAATATGGTACGATTGACCACATCATGAAAAAGAAAAAAGAGCGGCGAGTCTCGATGAATTACAAAGAAATGTAGTTAGTGCTGATTCGAAGATCTTTCGGTCTCGTTCAATCCATTTACATTCTCATCAATAATTGGTCCAAATACCATTTCTAAAGTTATAATGCTGCTGAAGATAAAAAAATAAAATAGGCTTACATGCGAGATGTTATGGACTACATCATGGTTCTGAAGAAAGCTTTCTATCCTGAATATGCATTTTATGCAGAAAGTGTGGTGATCCATTTATTCGAGACAACACTTTATAAAGATAAAGGCAATGTTGAAGCAGCAAGATAGTGCCTAAACAAATCTTTTAAAATATCAGATATCTACATTGATAATTACCCCGAAGTAACGAAGAAACTCAAATAAAAAGGATCAAAATATAAATTTTTTCATTTAAAGAATAGGCTAACTTCCATTTCTAGGATGCATCCGGAGGCTGTTAAAGCGTTTAAAACATTCGTTAAAGCAACAGTCGTTGCTGCTGAAGCTAAAAAGCCTCATTTTAACGATTATTAAGCCGTAAATCTCCTATTTGAGTCAATCAAGTTTAATTTAGTTCGAGACAGATTAATGATGGGTGCTATATTTACAATAAAAGGCATTCTTTCCTATCATAAATGCGATATGATCAAATTTTAGACCACCCAATTATATCGTCAAGTAATTCCTTTTAAAGGATACTAAGACTAATAAACGAAAGGTCCAAGAATGTTAAACCAAGGCACCTTGACTATGGACAGGTAGTTTGTTTACCTTGTTGATTGTTGGAAAAATACAGGCATAACACAGGATTCTTCACAATATTTTCAAGAAAGAAGTATCACACTTTTTGATAAGCTTGCGAAACCAAAAGACAGGATTTCTATAATTAAATTTAACACTCTGCATAATATAAAAATTTAATGCAGCTTGACTTTGAAATAATCGAAGGAATAAATGCTGAAAAAATAAATCCTCGACTCATTTAGTGAAAGAGGTGGTGTTAAATTACTTTATAACGAGCTTTTTGAAGCCTATGAAAAGGCAATTCACCGTATTAAGAAGCTAAGGAATTAAAAAGTTATCCTTATCTTTTTCAAAAAAATAGCTGACTATTCCGAGCATCTCCTATACATTCGTAAAAAATAGAGATCTCGTTCAAGACATTATATGAATTCCTTTTCAGAAGAGAGGCAATCTCTTCATGAGATTCAATCCAAGCATGAGTAGTTTAACAAATTTGGAGAGTGGATGGTCGAACTCATCGTTGAGAGTAGTGCTTCTAATTGCAAAATCTGTCTTTTTATTAATTAGGATGATAAACCAGAATAGTTCATAAAATATTTTGGATTGGAAGATATTAATAAACGACTATGGAGATAATTCGACGGAATTAATAAAAGGAATAACCTTATCTACATCCTGAGTCCCTCACATAAATCGGACATTGATCGGATTTTAATGTCGAAGGTTCACGAAAACCCAGACAATCATATTTTTATTTTATGAAAAGTGATGTTTTTGTTTTAATTTTCAGTTCATTTGATTATGAAGGTATTGATAGATTAGTTATGCCAAATCAATAATTTTAAGTTATGATATTCACCAGCAAACTCGTCCAGCCGTAGAAAGGGAACCCTCTTTGCCCTTTACCTGAATGGTAGTTTTCAAAGAGGTATCCTGACTCTTACCAATTTGAATGAACGCTATTTATTACTCTCTATCTCACTGTAGTATATAGCTCCTTTGCTCGATCATCCTCCCAATAAAATTTGCGGCACGCCCTCAACACTAGATAGTTAATTGGCATCCACACGGCTCCCCTCCAATAATTATCTTCCGTTCCATAAAGTGGATCTTAAATTGACAACGACCTGATTCCATCCTCAGACAGCAGTAATTTTTCATCTCCCATAACATCAATCAACTTATCTCTAACATTCTTTATCTTTACTCGTTCCTCTTCTTAAAAATTCTTTTCCTGCAGTATCCCAGTAAAGAATGGAAAAAGACTAATATATCCAGTTCGAGTCACGAGTTTGTCGATGTATTAATTTTTACCAGCAACGGACTGATCCTTGAACAGCAGGTCGTTTTCATCCAAACACTCGTCAATAATTTTTCTTTTCATCTCTTCCTTCCTCTCTCGATAGTATTTCATCGGTTTTTCTTCCTGCAGGTGCGATGCGATTGTTTCCAATCCCTCGGAAAAGAAATATATCCAAGACATCAGATCAACATGCTGTTTGGATATTTGGGTGTCAGTTGCAGTTCTAGGATAATCATCAAGCCCACTGCCCATAAAGTTACCTCTCTCACAGTCATCCTTGCACCTCCATCGATATTTGATTGACCTGTTAATCGCTTCGTTCTCCATGAGATTGTTATGACTTTGAGTCTTTACGAAATATCTGTACCATTTCTATAATTTCCAGAAATTTTATTCGAGAAGCGTGTTTAAATAGGCTGAGTCTTCACTGGACAGCTCCCCTGCTTTTGACTTTTAGATAAAAGTAAGAATTGGAAGAAGTAAGGTCGGTGGATTCATCTCAAAGATATCCTGATAAACGAACTTTATTTAAGGCATCAAAGAACTCATTTCCCACCCTCTGATTTGCTCTCTTCCGATCCAGCCAAACAAATCTATCTTCCTCATCCAGTTATGGATAATGTTAAGAGTGAGCTTCGTATTGTAGTGCACAGCAATTGATAAATGAAAACCATCATCCCAAAGAAAACCTCGAGGAAATATCAATCTCGATGGCGTAAAGGTATAGGAATAGTCCAGTTCGTGTACAAGAAGCGAGTTCTGAGTATAGAGGATTCCGTAATAGAAAGCCGTACCACCGTATAGATTGTAGAGAATGTGATTCAAAAACGATGAATATTTGGGGTATTGCTCAACTGGAAAGTGACTTTGGTTTAGTCTATCACTTTTCTCATTGAAGTGCTCGAAGTCAAAGGGGCCTGTCCTATTGCTGATGGAGATTTCGTTGCCACTCCAGAACTATCCATACATGACCAATATAACATATTTGCTATCAGTCCATTAATTTTTGCGTATCAGCTTAACTTGGCTATTCTACCACTCAACAATCTTACTGTCGTTTTTGCGTGGCACCTTCTTATACCTTTCCAATTCTATGATATGCTTCACTTCATTTATGGTGCTCCTCACATCGTAGCTTTCAGAAATGTTCATGCTGAACCCAAATACATTCAATTTTTACTTCGATTAAATATTAATGGTTTCTTGTCGACCTGTTACTCTTTCAACTTTCACTTCGATCTTCCTTTGATCGTGGGTTTATACTAGTAAATATATCGGCGTTGCGTATTTATCGTGATCAACCAACTTTGGATCATTATTTTCGACGGTCATATAGGTGAACCAGTAAACTGAGTGATTTTCATACTTTTATTGCTTTTGCTTCTTCATCGAGATGTGTTCCTGCCATCCTTCATCCGTCAGTTGATATTTGATATTGGTATTAACTCCAAAAGTGCGATCGTCTATTTATTCATGGACATGACCTTATCCATCATGACTAAGCATGTTAACGTACAGCCCATTATTGGTATTCTAATACCACATTCTTGTCTTTTCAAAATGATTCTTATCTTATAACTCTGGATTGGTCAACCAGTATCCAAATCCATAATTAACTGATACTGGATGGCGGTCTCCTAAATGAAAAAGTAAATGCGGTTTGTTCATTCCAAAATCTTTGATGCTGAAATCACTTTTTTGGTTTTGCGTGGTTGCTAACCCTATGAAAAGAAGGGCGATAAATATGATTTTTAACATTGTTTTAAATCTAATTAAAATATATATTTGAGTGTGCATTTAGATAATGCAACCTTATTTCAATAATTTAATTAAGTTATGAATATGTTTTAATTGCTTTCAATAAAGCAATAAATCTATCTAAGACTTGATGGGTAGGTTAGGATTAAACTCTTTAAAATGGAAATATAGTTATTTGCCTTGTCTAAAGAACGATAAAAGATGACTAAAACGACAACTGACCATTTGTGCTTTTATTTACCGTCAGTAAATAATTTTATATTTATATTGATACATATCATAGATGTTCTTCAATAAATTTGACTCCTACTACTATTCCAGGCCAGTTAGCTACCGCTCCTATTATCCCAGCATTACTAAAAAGGAAGTACTTCCATACTTCGACCCTTAAACTAACCAGATCCTCGATTTCTTCAGATCCAACAATGCAACAGTAACTGATCTTGGAGGATTAGCAAGAGGAATCAGATTTGGAGATTTGGAAGTTGGAAAGAGAGTTTTTAACCATAACTCAACAGCCTATTACGCTGATACCGAGTATTACATTAATCAATGGAAATAAACCAACGATCTGACCCGTCAACACCCCACAGGCACCCACTTCACCACTAAATCTTTTCCCGAATTGCTCAACCGTCTCGCCCGCGTGCTTGACGATCAAAGACAGACCTATAGATGATACAACCTGATCCTGTATCTGAACAATAAAAATAATTGATGACCCTTCACAGAGATAAATAATTGAGTTATTAAGCTTGATGTCCCGCGCTATTTAATCCTAACTTATTAAAACGATTCTAGTATAGGATTAGATTAAGAATCCTTAATAAAATTAGTAATGAAGGAGTGCGACAAAAATAATAAAAGACTTCCCATTGAATTTCGTAAACACTCCATTTCTGAAAAAACCAGGTCTGACATTAACACAACACCTTTTGGTTCGAGGGATGAACCTTTTTCTCCGTTTTTGGGGAGGGGAATGAAAAGTATGGGTCGTAAATACGCGCAGTAAAATGTTTTTAAGCCCAAATAAAAAGAGCACCATGAGATAGTGATATCTGACGAGGTGGTTCGCAACTCGAAACTGTACCGCGCTTTGCGATAGAAGATGTAGATGAAATAAGCGCTATTTGTGAAGGAGTGTAACGAATTGGTTGAGGTAACCAACGCCTAAAATAGATCAAAGCCAAACTTAAGCAGTAAATCGCAGAAATTAAATCAAATAGTTACAATAGGAAGCTGACGGTGTGGTAACTAAAAAATCAAATATTGGAATTAAAAGGCATTTTGAATGACTAATAATAGGAGAATAGCAGACTTTAGAAGGAACTCGTCAATCCTCAGGAGAATTACTATGAGCCTCAGTATGGGGATTAGGAGTAACTGATCGATGAGGGGTAGCAATAGATGGAGAACGCAAATATGAATTCTAGTAACAGCATCGGCGAAATTTAGTAAGAATAGATCAACGGAACTCACTCAATACTGGCAGATTTGGATAGTTCCTAAAAGATAAATCCAGAAAATGGGGGAGCAACATCAAAACATTAAGAGGGATCGGAAAACGGTGCTGATGCTGATGCTGATGTAGATTGACTAAAAGTATTTATGTATTCATACGTCTATATTGTAAATTGATGAAAAATATATCAAACTGAAGTCAATCATTGAATTCATTGAGGCCTACTGAAGACGAATGCAAGTTTTAGTTTTGGATTTCAAAGCCTAAGTGTTCCAGCAGACTGTACTATCTTTTTCCAGCCTATTTGATCACTAAGAGGCAGCCATAGACACAGACAGGGTATTAGCTTGAACTAATGTCTAAATTAAAATATTTTTTTGAGGTTTTTCCAGTACCAAATTTTTGACTAGTTCCATTCGAAGTAGTAAAGGCCAAGGATTAAAGCCTATCATCTTGATTTAAAGTTCCACTGATTGACCTGACAAAACCATTATCCTTACAAAGCAGCTCCTACTCATTATATTGATTTTCATGAGCCTCCTTGTCCTTTTTTACATAGTCTCCTCCTTTCTTATTTCCCGAATATGTGCAGTGAATACCGGCAATGTCATTTGTATTTTTATCTAGGTAAACTTTAACTTTAATGATTTTGGAGTTAAGGCTCGTTTTTCCAAGGATATTCCTGTCAGTGAATCTCTGTCCCTTGCTGGAGGGCAGTCCAACTTCATCGAATTTAAGCAAATGTGCCAGGTTTTTATTTTTTGATGGAACAGACGACTTCGAGCTCATTAGCTTCTAAATAGGCTCATGGGTACTTGATTATGCTACGCCTGCTGGCTGGAATACGACCTTATCGGTTTCAAAGGTTTCATATTGTTTGGCACGACTTTATTCTTCATGATCAGTATCTCTTTCTACAGGTTTTATATTTCCTACTTTAATGATTTGGTACATTTTAGCATTCAATCAACTTGTTACGCGAATTCATGTTTTTCCTTATTGCTTACTGCTTTTCGTCCTCGATTTGGATTAATTGCTTTTAATAGTCATTTTGCATCTTCTACAACAGGGCGATATCGCTCATCAAAGATAGGAAATGTTATTTGGTTCGATCCTATATTTACTATTCGAATCCGGATGAATTAATCTCGTCCTTGTCCTTGGTCAAATTTCGACTTTCGCTGATTGATTTTTTGTTGCCTGTTACCCCTTTGATTGCTCTCTGCTTCATCTATTCGAGTTCGTTCCCAGTTACTCCAGCTTCCAACAGATCCTTTTCTAATTTTTTCAAGGCCTCGTGCTGTCTTTTCATATTGCCGATTTTGATGGCTTCTTTCTCTTCGTGAAATCTGACTTTCTCCTTATAGAACTTATTCTCGTCTGTCAACTTCTTCAGTTCTAGGTCTATTTCATCTCTTTGATTGTTATTTTCAAGCCGTTTGTTGTTTTATTGAACAGCCTTCTGCTCTTTCAAATACTGCTGTCGAAGCTTTTCAGCCATGACTCGTTTTTCTTTGATCTGCTGGTCGACTTGGCTGGCTTTTTGCGATACATTGACCGTCTTCCCGGAACCTTACAACTTTGTGACTTCATACTAATACATCTTTATTCTTTTGTACATGTTGGCCAATTACTTTGTTAGAACTTCAAAATTTTACTCAGACTGGAAAAGGCTCTATCTTTTTTTAGGAGTCTCATCCTCTTCAAGGTTTTAGAATTTTTACTTCATGGCATTTTGTATCTTCATGAGCTCGGTTTTGAGCTTTACATTTTTTAGTTCGAGCCCGCGGATGAGTTAGTCTTTGGGGTCAACATAAGGATTTGATCTATTGACAAGTAAGGGAGCATTAATAAATTAGTTATCCATTTGATTAAAGTTTATAAATATATTGCAAGAGAATAATCTCGACTGAGCACCAAAAGCAATAAATGTTATTACTATCGTTCGATGACTTATCCTAAATTCTTAAAATATTATAATTATTGGAAGGCTTAAAACAGGATATAAGTGATAGTAGCACGATTAAAAAATAAATCTGAGGGTTATTATTAAATTCAAAATCCGTACAATAAAAAACAGAAAAAATTTACTTTAAATTATAGGGTAAAATGATTGAAAAATAGGATAAATTGTATATTGCTATGAAGATAGGATAAAAAATTAAAATTAATATTTGAGATTATATTTCTTTTTTATTTAAAGTTTAGTTAAATTATTTCAATATAAAAATGAAAGCACATCAAATTGTCAAAAATGTCTATTTATAATATTTATATCAAAGATAATCGATATCAACAACACGCTTTATTTCAAGTCTTCAAATTCGCTATTTTTATTGCAAGAATTTAGTCTATAATTCGTCTTTATCCTTTGCTTCCGATCAAATTTGGTATAATTCATTAAAATAAACAGAAATAAATGAATTTTCATGATATTTCAAAGTCAAAGATACAAATTTTATTCTTATTTAGCTGATTGATTATAATAAGAATATTCCTTCTTTATGAATAAGCTTAAACTTAATCATTCTCATATCTGCAAGCACAAACTATAAATTATTAGGCCCAATAATCAAATAGCAGAAACTATCATCCCTCAACAAAACAAAAGACAAAATTCTGAGACTCCATCAAAATAGAATGAACTTCATGCAACTCCATAAAAAAGCAAATTCTCAGGAAATCACATGCATTTCCTCGAGCCTCTCCACCCATCATCCAATATATAAAAGATGGATATTGTCCTAAGCGAGTAAAATTCTAATAGTCAATTCAAGCAATCATATTCTTCCATGAAGATGTACAACAGAAAATCAAAAATGTTATCGCTCTTATCCCTTCCAATGCGGGAGAGCAGAGTAATATGCATGGAATAGGCCGTTTGCACCTTTATGAAAATTTTATAAAAAAAGAAAGAAATCAAGCAGCACTTTGAAAATCTTTTAGTATCATAATCCAACATGAATAAAATTCTTCTCTATCTCATCTATCTTTTTCAAAATAAAAAAAAATATGGAGGAAGGATCAGCAAACAACTTGTCGATCCCGAATTGTACGAGGAGTTTATTAGAATATTTGAGAAGGGAGAAGTAGCCTTTAAGGAGACTGGAAAAATATCATCCAATAAACTTGCAGTGTACTCACATTTGGGGGAAATTATCATTGAAGGGAGCATGGGAAACTCATGCTAAACCGAAGAATCATAATCTGCCCTGCTAGAGGAAAAAAACAGCCATTTACTTCATGATATCATTGTTAAAAGATTATAAAAAGATCAGCTGGACTCCGAGATTTCAGTGAAGCAAAGTATGCTGCAATAGTTACTTGATAGAGTAAATAATCTATAAAATCAAATTTAACATCAAAAGCACATGTCCCACAGTATCAGCGCCCGCATAGAATAAAAGCAAGATATTCTTCAGAAGTTATAAGACAAAAAATTAAATATAGAAAGGTTGATTAGCTACCACTAGACGCCTATCATGAGGTCAGCAGCCCAGTATCGCCAAAATCTCGAGACTTAAATAATGGAATTTGGCTAGTTTTGTGAATATCTCAAATGTCATCCTTTGGGCAGTCGTACTTTCTAATTGACAAGTTCATCTAATTAAGTATAGCGTTTATTCAATAATGAATTGAAATAGCTCAGTCGATTAATCACAGAATAAAAATAAATTTCATTAGATAAAAAAGCGAAGTGTGTGAATGATTTCGCCAATAAAATGAGGCACTAATTTATTGTTGAGGTAAGAAGTATCTAATTTAGATTGGCAAGCTTGTTTCTGTCATTGATGAAAAGACCAATTTTATTTGCAAATTTACCATCTTCAATTAAAAAATTATGCATAACTATCTCGCTAAAAAGGAACTGATATCGAAACTAAAGTACAGCTATACGATGTAGCTTGTTAAACTGGATAGTATTCATGCGTAAGTTCTATCTCATACTGGAGAGCGATGTCACCGTTGCAATTTGCTGCTGGATAAGGAGAAAGAAAGGGAGAGTATAATTGAGCAAATGACCAGAATTTACGAGGTGGGTAGTTCACTCTATTGAGTGGATGATGATAGTTTCAATACATTGTGATATATTTGGCTATTGCTGTTGCTTATCAAGCTCCATCTCTGGGAAATGATCCCTCTGTGAATATTTAATATTAATATATTCTGAGATTTAACAAAAATATTGGTTTTTACCAAAATTATTCCACATCTATTAATCTCTTAGTGAAAAATATATTTATTAATTAATTCATTAAAACACATAAAAACCAAAAAATATATTATATGCTGACTCCCTATGGAATACAATAAGCACATGTGAGCATCAAGAACCTTATGTGGACAGCAA
>Ga0302191_10000133_pt1 | contig 42375 bp, 40 predicted proteins | sample II_Bog_E3_1_FD_198775 | JGI IMG/M metagenome (GOLD analysis project Ga0302191, IMG submission 198775) | Peat permafrost microbial communities from Stordalen Mire near Abisko, Sweden - II_Bog_E3_1 | ecosystem: Environmental > Terrestrial > Soil > Wetlands > Peat | place: Sweden: Abisko...
TATCAGTCCGAAGACAGCTAATTAAAAAAATGCCTGATTAATAATTCTTCGAATTATGCTTTTGATTCTAAGCAAGATTAACTTCAATTTTTCATAATAGCTTACATGACAAAAAATAGTAATTTTTAATAATATTACCATTATTTGATTCAAGATTTTAGCTTTTGGTGATTGGTGGATCATTATAATGCCGGACTTTAATGTTGTTCTAAATATCTTCTCGTATCCTTTGACTTCGCGGTTGTCAATAGTATAGTTCATGTATTCCAAATCATTTTTCCTTATATAATGTTTATTATCTTATAACTTTACTATGTTTATCATCTTTCTTCCTTTTCTTTCTAATATTGGCAAACTATCTTATATAATTCAAGGGTTATTAAGTAAAGGCTATTTAATGATTCTTAACAGCCTCTATAAATATTATTTAGAATATTGGTGGATGATTTCTGTGGGGATTGAATGTAATCATTTCATGTGAAGCTTCCATTTCTTTTTGTGGCAATAAACAAAGGCAAAATGCAACAGCTTCGGGAACAATGCTAGACAGTATTCGATGAACTCATCCGGGGTTTTGCCGATTACAGTCCGAACTTCTTTGGGAATTTCATGGAAATGGTTCAGTTTATTCCTGATGACTCGAATGAGGTCACGCACTGACTCGTAGTCGTACTTGCGGTAGTTACTCACTTCCTTCACCTACATGTTATAACATTTACGAAGAGAGGATGAAATTATTTGATCCATGGGGTTTTGATGACTTTATAATCACGAGCGTGGCTCTACAATTTCCGAACCTTCGTATCATCAATGTGAGTTTCGATGTAGTTACTGAAATCAGAGAGGAAAAGAATTTTACGCTTGCTGTCCCAAAGGAAGGGATGGTCTAAGATATACCGAAACATCAGTTATCGCGAATTTTCATTCACCCCGCCATTCTCAATATCTTTCTCCGAAGACTCTGTTTTGCTTTTCACTTCATAAAGAATAAAATCGAAGAATTACAGATATTCCTATTGACTGTAGGCTTAGTTTCGCAGTAATTCATCCAGTTTATTCTTATCAAAGGTCACACCCTGATGGATTATGAGATTTAAGAGTCCAACTAAGTTTAATCGTAATTCCCACGTATCACTTTCCGAAGGGCCAGGGATCTATTTATCAAGTTCTTTATCTCCGTTCTCATTGTCATCAGCTGATCTCCTCAAAAGACAAGGAACTGCACTAAGTTTGAAATCATAATAGGGGTCAATCTCATTTTATAACTTAGGCTCTATACTTACTGCTTAGATGGGGAGAGAATTGACTTCAATTTTACTATCCAAGTAAGCAACTGATTCTAGTAATTCATTAATAACAGCTTTTTTGAAAATATTTGAGATTTGAACGTTAAGATGACTCTACAAATTTTTTAAGGAGAGAGGTACAATTTTTTCAGTGAAAATGAGAAGAAATTAGCTATTACGAGTGTAGTAATAGAGTTTTGTTATTCCTTTATGCGAAAAATTAAGCATTAGGTTCAACTTATGTTCTAAGGATATGACATCAGTGCCTTCCAGTCGAACAGCGTAAACAAAAGTTGATTGGTTCAAAAATCGACCTTAAAATACCAAATGCTAAAACCACTGCTAACCTGACACCCGATAAACGAGCTTGTCCCAGTGAACCTCATACATCTTTTTAAGTTATTCAACTTGACCCAATCTCTTCTGGAATTATTAAAGTTTGATGTCTGTTTGATTTTCTATGGCTGATAACTCATTTAAAAGAAAGTTTATACGCATTCTATAAAGCCAATAAAATCCACTCAACATGGCTAAGATAAGAGCAATCCAAACATAGGGTTGATCGTCGGTCGGTCCATAAGTTATAACTTGAGGATAGTCAGTCACATGTTAAATTGACGGTAAAGTAGATACATTGCTATGCTCATGAGGTTTATGAAAGTGAAAATGAAATTCAGACTTGCTATTTTTTGACTAATCTGTAATGGCCTGCATTGATCGAAAACTATTTATGCAGAACTCCAGTTGGCTCTGAAAATGACTCCTCTTTGATTTTTTGATGTCTTAAGAATGAGGAAAATTAAATGGATTGTTTTTGATTTTACCGAACTATGTAAGTTCCTTAAATTATGAGTGTTCAGGTTTGTGCTAGAGAGCAAGAGTTGATCTTGTATATAAAGGAAGTGGATGATTAATAAAGCCTAACTCTGAGCTGATATACTAAAATATTGCTAGAATATGACTGCTTCCACCAATTTAGAAGGAACCTTCCACTGTAATCATCTCAATATCATTTTTGCCAACCCTTCTAAATTCCAGTCCAGATTGTTCAAGCATAAAATTGTTATTGGCCGTTGAAGCTTTTGGATCATTTAAAAAAACACTGATAGGAAGCAAGTCAACTTATGAGGATATTGTACTCCAAGCGATGGTGAGATCTGAACGAAGCTGTTTTAGATATTTTTTGCTCACCTTTAGCACGGCTACAGGCCCCTTATCTGCTTGTAAATGTGTCTTCAAATAAGTCTCCATATCGATAGCCTACCCATTGTTAAGGTTAATAATATAATACTCATATTTTTCGTAAATAAAGTATTGAGGAGGTATTTCTTGCCCATTTTGTTGCACTTCAAAACAGACGTGAAGAAGTTTCTACATTTATTTTCGGTCTATCTTGCTAAGAAATTAAGTACCAAAATTTAGGATTACGTGTCGACGAAAAGGAAATGACCATCGAGGGTAGGAAGAAAATAGGCTGTTGGCGGCTAAGTGGACTTGTCTGGGCCTAGTTCAAAACTTAGCAAACTAAAACCCAATGAATGGTGCCATTCCACATGTTTAGTTTGAGTGTACAGTTTATAATATGTGCCTTCGCTAGTGAAGATCTGAGTCTAGAAAAGGTGTACAATGAGATAGGGAGAGTGTTGTTTTTTCCCCCAAAGCAGTGAGAGGAGAATTAACAGCAAGAGAAGCATTCGCATTGCTGATCAAATTAAATAACGTGTAAGATAGAACCTAATTTCACGGTAAAATATAAATTTAAAACATCATCACACACACGTCATCAGTGAACGCCGAATCTAAACCTTCTTACAGTTGACACCCCTCATCAAAAGATAATTTATCCTTTTGAATTTTAATGCGGTAGTAGATTGAATACCGAGCAAAAGACCCAGTAAAAATGTATTTCTAATGAATTATATTTGATTCTATAGATATTGCTTTAGAAGATCATTTATTTTACCCAACAATTGATAATAATATTCGAAATCAAACTCCATAGCATCCGTAACTTGATTATAATAGCATGTTCGGACGGTTATTTTTTACTAATATATGTCTTCCTGGACTATCAACATTATCGTCGTTCTAACCATTTACTGGTTATTTGGGACCTACTCTAACTAATGGCTAATCCAGTACGACGATACAGCTCTAAATAACAAGTAGCTTGTGCTTTACGCCTTCCGAGGGATCCTAATTTACTGTTTGGCGTGGATAGTAATACTTACCATTCACGATAGGTAAATCATAACTTATGTAGATATTGCAACGATTACATGCGTGTGCTAAAAGCTGACAATCGCGAGGGCTATAAAGGTTTAGTTTTGCTTACTCTGAAACTGGCTGTCCTTTATCAACTCGTCATAGTTGTGCCGGCGAATCATTATATCAATAGACTGATGGGTATATTGATGGTTTACGTTTGGGCGAACCAGAAGTACGTCCAAACTGCATTTTGGTACAACTTGCACTCATTCACCAAACTAAAAATGCAGTTTGTCTGTAATTTTTCAATGAACCAGTGCACCTCTCTATCTTGCATCACAGTGCCCCTTGCAGCAGTGATTATCCCTTAACTTGGGTGGCTGCCTCATTTTATTAAATTCTTCCCCATCTTCTGTCGATTCGTGCAAACACTAATTGTCCGATATCGCGATGAGTACTTCAATACAATCAAGTATTCATTATCTCTGATCGTATTCGGTTTAAAAATGTTCGATATGCAGTAGCAGGCCTATTATTGGGGTATTGCTGCATCGCTTTACTCTTTATATTGGGACATAGTAAACTATTTACCATATAGTTTAGAGATTTCAGGTGGAAAATTCGGTTTATGGATACAAAAAACAGCAGGATGGATCTTCCCCTCATTTACTTGTTGTTGGGCGGTCTCTACAATATTTTTGCACACACTTTTTGGATATTTTATCCGATAACAGTGCAAAGTCGCGGCATCATATAAATAATTCGAAGGGTGGTGTGGAGTATGTTGCGAATTTAAAGAGAACAAGTGGCATACTTTAGCAAACCCAAAGGCAACAATGTCAAGGATTTATTTGATTGATCATTTTCATGTATAAACTTATAATCAACAATGCAGCAAGAAGTTCAATTCGATCGTGATCTCTATCGTTTCTTGGAAATGGCTGTGGAAATATGGCCCACTTTTCAGGCAGGGGTTAGACACTTGCATGAAGTTGGCTACCCCGCATCTGACTCTTTTTTGCCTCAACGCGCATATAACACTATGTCGGAGTCACAGTTCAGAAAGACAATCATCGATGATATTTTTGAGTTTATTATGACTCATGATGTCAAGATCGATGATCTCTATGATTATTTAAGTGACATCTTAGGTCTTCTCATGATCGAGGAAGATCTTATCGGCGGTAGCAGTAACCCTTGTAGCATAGAATACATGGCTAATTTTACGCATTCAGTTATTCAAGACCTAACTGATGGTAAAAGGGACAAAATAGATCACTTTGAATTGAATATATATTAGCCAGTTAAACAATTTAAGGGAAACGTTGTTGACGATAAGAATAATGAGAATAGCTCGTCAAATTCAGACTCAAACGAATAGGAGAATCAAATGGAAGAGGAGGCGGAGGAGAAGGAGGAAATAAAGGACGAATCAATCAGCAAGAGCGAAGAGGAGTTGAAGAAAGAGAAGGAGTTGTAAGATGATGGCTGGACAATTGTGAAAAAGAAATGAGACTTTCAGTTGATCGTTCTTATATTATGTTTTAACCATATATTATGCGATAATAAACGATATAGAATTGTATCAATTTCCTAGATAGAAAGAACGAGGTATTAACTTTTCCATGGAGCCCCAGTTCTATTCGATAAGTTTGCTGCTGATTTTGTGGCGGGCAAAACACTCAATTAAGTAGAAAGTAAACATGATTGACATGCCGATATACATCTACAACCAAAAGATTAGATTTACAGATATTTTACGAAGATGCTTTGATTGTGCAAAGAATAAACCTAAATTAAAAGAAGAGTACCTGGTCCTGCAAATAGGATAAAAAGGATTGGATAAAAGAAACCTATTGCATAGGAGATAATAAATTCGTGAATGATAGCAGAAAATATGAAAGTAGCCATTTGAGGAACCCATTTAGCTTTTCTGAGTTTTGGGAAGAAGCGAGAGAGATCCAAGTAAATATAGTAGTAGAGCCAATCATGCACCACAATATTCCATTTGCGGTAGTACGACCCAAATTCGCTAGAATTCCACCAGTCAGAATAGAAAGCACGATCTGGAAAACGCAAGATCTCAGACCATAGGTTCATCCAACTGTGAAGAAAACCAAAAAAGACCATAAGCAGAAAGATAAAGGAGGGAAGCACTAAATTTATAACAGCAGAGCAGAGTGAAGATAAACTAAGATTGTTCTCTAATTTTTATATAACAGGCTTACACCAATTCTGATACATGATAAAACCTAAATTATTTTATTGATACTATAGTATATGCAGGCTAGACAATTTATGCAGTGAATTACTATTTTGCGCATAGAACGCCCCTCAGTGAGTTTGTAGCTGTCTCTGTAGATAAGAGTGGGACAAAACATGAAATAGCTCAACTTCTTGGCCTCGGTTAAGATATCTTCATCTTTAATACTGATTTACGTGAATTTTTAATCTGACTTCTCTCTATGATCGTGATTATCCTGAGAGTTTATAACTGAAATGTTTCTGACCTCAAAGAGCCGATAAGGGTTCTCTGTTAAGTAAAGCAGTTTGGTACGAAAATAGCTGTGCTGCTTCATTAATAGTCGAATTGCTTAGGACATTATAATCATCACACTTCCAAACCCCACTCCCTAGGATTAAGAAAAATAAGTTGCCACTTTCACAATGCTGCTCACTTGTAATATGTATAGTGGTATCCACACAAAGTATCTTGTCTTTAGAGCGATTTTTGTGATTACAATAATGCTTGAAAATAGTAGAACTAAAAGAAGCTAAGCCATGACGACTGCCTCAACTCCCATGAAGAATTTATGAAGGGCCAGCATATTTACCACTGCTCCTTACTTAAGGTAGCTATCACAGAGGAGAGAGATTGTAAATAAAATGAAGCTTGCCACAACCATGTTGTAAATCGTCCGAAAATCATTGGTTTAGAACATCACTGACAGCATTGACTCACGAAAGACGAATCGCTTTTCAGGACCCTCTTTCATTTAATTTGGGAGTTTACACTTATCATCGATCTTTGGATGATGATGATCTTTTTCGAGCAATGTGCGAGTAAAATGTTGTAAAGAGGAATGAATTTATCTGGTAAGTTTTTCCTCTGCATTAAGGACTGAAATTTTGAAGGATTTGGTTTCTTAGGATAAATCTTACTTCATATAATACTATGATATAACTTTCATTTTTACGCTAGATAGGAATGCTACCAAATAAATACCATAATTAATTCTTTTTATAAATTATCGCCAAAAAGATAGATATTTTCTATACTGTTAGTTTCCAATCAAAGTGCAATTAGTTGTTGCAATAGAAGATGCATCTAAATTAATTTTAGTCGTAAATGAGTTTATTTTATAATAACTGGAGAGTTAGAATAAAATTATGTCGAACGATAAATACGTCCAGGAAACTTTGGCTCTTCCCGCAGAGATGCCTCTTTTCAACTATAACATTAACTTTGATGGACTTAAAAAACTGCTCGAGGGCGTCAATGTCAAAACTAACACCAATGAGGAAAACATTCGGAAGTTACAATAACTCGTTTTAACTAAATTGCCAACAACTACAGTAATATTCAACTTATACAGTTGCAACAAACAGAGAAAAAACTTAACGGATCCTATCTCTTCGGCCAACAGTCACAAAACTACATTGATGAGCAGGAAGAGAAAATGTTTAAGGCACAACGCACTCAAGTTAAGGATCTTCCAGAATTGGAACAGTTTTGCTGGAAAATGAACAGAATGGCAGAAATAGTGGAACTGCTGATGGGTAAGAGTGAAGATCATGAACAAAGGATAGGAGCAGATGGCAAACGTTACGAAAAATTAGTCGATGATTCCTTCCGTCGATTGGAGGATAAACTAAATTCACATATTGACTCCTTTACCAAAACCATTAACGGATACTTCACGCAGACTAATCAGAAAGTTGCTGAGCAATAGTCGAGCTTAAATACACACAAACTGACCTCTGAGAGTAAATGGAAGGACTTTGCCAACGATATGAATAAAAAGGTGAGTGATAATATTTTAAAGGCTGCCCTTGAAGGAACGTAGAATAAAATTAAGAAATAGTTGTAAAGTGTGTTAAAGAATGATCAAATGCAGAGATTGGCCACTGTGAACGATGTGAAGAATGCCATAGCCGAAGCATCGAAAGACCAAGAACTAAAAAACAAACTAATGTCTAACAAGATGCAGGAATTCACTGAAAAGTAAATTCTTTACTATTTAGAGTCAACAAAGCTTTACTTATCACAAGCTTTGACATCTAAAAGCATAAAATATACGATAGATTATCTTAAATTAAAGGCCGCACTGATGACCTATGGAAAAAGAATAATGAGTTCGTAGAATTCCGCAAAGCCTATCTTACCCATAACGAAAAAACAAAGTAGGAGATTGTGGGCATAAACGATTAACTTAAAAAGTTAAGCCAAAACGAAAGCAGTTTTAAGAAGATGGAAGGAATGAGCAACATCCTTAGCAGTTTAAATCCTCACCTGATCTGTGAACTGGGATAGGAAGTCAAACTACATGAAAAGTAGATTGGCAAGCTTGAGAAACAATTAATCGAACTTGAGCAAGTAGTAATGCACTAACTCAGTAACTCACAACTTATAAACAATAAAAACCAAAACCAGAAATCAATAGCGGACAGAATAGCGATCTTATTCAGAAAATTATCAAGGAGTTCATGAGCAATATGAACTTCGAAGATAGAGTGAAACGTTCAGAGAAAGACATTGCCTAACTCAAAAAGAGGAACGACACTTTCTCCGAACTCGAAAAGAAGATCTACCACCTTTCTAAAGAAATTGACGTTCCCGCCATTATGAAAGAACTCCATAGGAAATGCGACGAATAAAACACGCGTAAAGACACCAAGATACTGGATGGTAAAATTTAGCAACTCTTCGAGTTTTACAAACAGCTCAGAAAAGAAGTTGATTAAAAGAAGAGAACGGTCAAGAATGAACCATTTTAAAATGTATCCCTGACCACGAAAAAGCTGGTAAGCGCCAACTGTTTGAGTTGTACTCCTTCAATGCCTTCCACTCGACGCAATTACTCAGGGCGAAGGTTAGAGGTCAGTGTTGACTACGGGTTATAGACTCAGAAAAATACTATTTACTCGCGTTTCGGTCATTGATTGAGAATTTCGTCTATTTGAACATATATAACTATTGGTGGATATAATATAATTATGAGTTTGTGCTCATCAGCGATCGGGAGCAAGATAAAGTACAAAATCGTTCTGCTTGGTGATCAGCATGTGGGGAAGACGTCCATCATTGATCGTTTCATCAACAATCGGTTCTAAACCATTTATAATGTACACGTATCGTGAAGCAGGCGACAATAGGAATCGATTTCCTTGTTCGTAACGTCACCTATCAAAATAAAACTTACCGCTTACAGCTTTGGGACACTGCTGGTCAGGAGCGATTTAAAAGTTTAATACCGAACTATCTCAAAGATTCCCATCTGTGCATATTTGTCTATGATTTGGATAATTTGCAATCTCTTGAGGGTTTGGATAAATGGATGGAAATGTATAATCAGCATAGGGAGTAGAATGCACTTTGTGTAATAGTGGGGAACAAAAGCGATATGGCTCACAGGTAGGCTATTCTCTTATATAGACAATGCACTGACTAAATTATCCAAGATAAATTGAAATATTGGAAGGATATTCATCATTGTCAAATATCTGCCAAGACAGGCTAAGGAATTCATGAACTATTTTACCATATTATTGACCTTATTACCGATAATCTTAACAATTTTAAAATTGGTGATCAAATTGATGAAAAGGAAGAAAAAAACACTCAAAAATCTAAGGAATAGGCCGCAACTATCAAGCCTACAATTAAATAGGAAAAAATATCGCCAGTGCAGCTAGTCCCTGATAAAATGAAAGAGGGTGAAAAGAAAAAATGCTGCTGATTGATGTTTTAGATATTTGTCGCTATGCATTTCACTATTTCTTATTTATAGTCAAGAGTCAAGAGTATGAAAATACTTTATAGAGAGGTCTTTATAATATCAAATAATTAAAATTTATAAAATGGTTAGACTCATGAAAAACATGCCAAGAAAGCCTCAGAAGGAGTGTCAGGATTTTCTTATTAAATGATGATTTGGTCTGATTCATAGTCTTAATAATGAGTCTTTATGATATTGTCAAGGAAAGTGCCAACGGTGGTGTCCTAGTCTTCTAATGCCTCCTCTTTCCATATGAAAATCTTTATATTTTCCCCTTCACTCGAGACTAAAATGCTAAGGCCTCCGAGATCTTCCCATTCAAATACTCCTAAAGCCTGTTGGTAATCAGGGAAGATGTAAAGCTTATTTGTATTTTACTCTTAGATTTCCCTTTAGTAAAACTTACGCATGCCTCCGGGTTTGGTGGGATCTCCTTCGTAAAAAAGACGAGTATACTCTGGATTTTCGTAAAGAGGTGGTATTTAAGTTAAATTCCATAGTAAAAAAAATTATTTACCTTCAGTTCCTTGACTGATGGCTTTAACTTTAATGGAAGCTCTCTAATATTTTTGCAATTTCTTAACATATTCCTGAGCATATCCCCAATAGTTTTGCAGTTTTTTTTCCTCGCATTTACTTCCCACCCAAATATAAACCATATCTGGTACTTGAACTATATAGACTGCTCTAGAATCAAGTCCAATATATTTTTTATTATCGAAGAGCGGCTGCTTGATCTAAATTACAGTGCAATTACCATTCGGGCTGTGATAATATTGGGCGTTTATTTGGAATGAGAGGAAACTAAGAATGTTCTAGGACTGGGAAAGGCATTAATGTCATCATAAAGGCGTTTATGAAATTGGATGAGTTCAACCATAAAACCATTATTGGGGCAAGCAATGCCTCTCTTTTGTTTAACAAACTGCTCTGCTTTCTTATAATCATAACCGAATTTAAACATTATATATGCAATAACGATAGTGATGGAACGAGATATTCCCTGAATGCAATGCACTAACACGTTTGTCTTGTTTTTGAGGCAGTTGGTTATAAAATCAATAGAGCGGTAAAACAAACACTCGATATTTTAGTTCTGTGAATCCTTTAGGAAAAATGTCAAATATGAAAGACTTTTGTTTTAGAACCAATTCTCACAATAATCGCCAGCACAGTTTATTATTGATTTTATATTATGTTTTTCAAGCAACTACCATGATTTTGCTACCTTCTAGCCTGATACAAATATTCCTTCAACGATTTCGCTGCATTCACCTTCAAATTTCTACATTTTAAGTTAGTGCCTAGCTGTTGTTCGAATGTCAAATTTAATTTCTCCGTTTTTTTGTTATTCTTCAATTTCAGAGTAAGTCACTTACTAAAATGGTTTGAGACTGAGTTTCAGCATGGGTGGCTTAACTCCTGCATTTTTTATCACTTTTTCCTCTAACTCCAAAAAGGGACTCTTTTTGGCTTTAAAATTAAGCAGAGCATTACCCTATTTTCGTTAATTGCAGAAAGCATTGAAGATGTGAATGTCCTTCCACTCAGTGTTCTCTACATTAAGAACTGAGCTATTAACTAAAAGTGGAAGGGTGGAACCTTTCTGTAATTTTTTATTGCGCAAGACTCCTCCCCCTGATAAAATGGCTAACTTCTTCTTTGAGTTTAGCATATTCTACATTTTAAGAGCGTAAGAAAGAGTTACCAATCGAATTTTTGGCTTTGAAAGTTTCCCAAGAAAGGCATATACGAAGTAAGAGTAAGTTTCAATTTTACCTGAAATAATGCAAGTCTCATAGGTTGATTGATCTATGTTCTGTTTTATTGAATTAACTAAAGTTGGCAGCAGGGGACTGTTGGCCTTTGTCATACTACTACTTTCATTTTTAATGGCAATAACTAGATAACTTTCATGTGGAGAAATGAGCTGATGAATTGAATTGAGGTCAATCTCTAAAGCAAGACTGTTAAATTCCTGGGGATTGACCTCATCATTAAAGAACTTCCAGACTGCCACATGATTATCAACCTCTTAGTCATAAGCTGCGCTGTCTAGTTTATCGTAAATCTAGAGCCAGTCTTCGATTGCGGTGGTATGCTTGTCGATAGTTACTTCAGCTCCCATTTGAAATATAATATAAGATTAGTGACTATCTTTCGGCACAACAATAAAGTATATAATCAATCACCGCTTTGTAGCCATACGAAGGGCTGAATGCAGGATATCACCACGATTAAGGAAGTTGTTCTAATTGTTCAACATCACCATACTCATTTTGGGATTACTACGTATTATTCTTTTCGATATGTTGGCTGTTTGAAGTTCGTTCCTGTTTTTCAGAAAAATCTTATCCATCTCCACCTGCACACCTACAGTGGTATCATTAATGATCAAATCCTATTACATTTTTTGACCGATCACACACAACGATTTCTTTTGGAACAGTCTCTCCACTAAATTTGGAGCTTTATCAGGAGTCATTTTGTTTAAAGAGGTGCGGCGAAGAATCATTTTTTCAGAAATATCGACCTGAACACAGAAATTTCTCGTATCAACTTGAGGTTTACTTGTCATTGGTTTGAATTAGTGATTGGAGACATGAGCACTGAGGGAACAACGACCGCTGAAATATTTTTTATAATAGGATTCTTTTTATATTTGGGTTAATTTAATTAAAGACTATTTTTTATTTTATTTCTTGTCCTTTTACTCTCTAGGTTTTAGCTCCTGTTTCTTCTTTTTGGTCTTTGTTATTTTTTTGATTCGCTTTGGGAAGAGTAATTATATTTATTTTTTGGAAAATTCATCTTAAGCAGGGTCTTAGTCACTTCCAATAGACTATATTTCATCGACTTAGTTCATTTTATCCCAGAGGTTACCTTCCTTCATCAGTTACTCTTACTCGCAAATAAGCAGTCTTTCATCTTTTATCGAGTCAGTATTTAACTTTTGAATAAGTTCTGCAAATGAATTGAGTATACTGACTCCCATTTATTTATAGTCATTCGGTTGATAGGGCGTTATTTTAAAATCTCCCTATTTTTGATACCCAAAAAATGAGCTTTCGACCGTATAAACGAAGGGAATACGATGAAGATCAAACAAAATGTTTCTTGCAGTGAGATTACTACCTCCTTTAAATCTATTGGAATGGTAGTCGAATCTCACATCCTTTTTGCAAACCATCATGGGGAGTATTTTAATTAAATTATCCAACTCACTTGAATGATTTCCATAGAAGAAAGTGCCTAACTTTCGTGAGTGAGAATGCAGATCCAGTATCATTGCAATATTGTCATTTTATAGCATCTTTTTTATCCTGTATACTATTGGCTGATATTATTTGTGAGGATCTGCCCATCTTCTATTCGAGTCACAGCCCATCAATTCAGCACGAGTGTTGCCATGCACCACCCCATCGATATTTACCATTGGAATTATTTTGAACACGAAACGGTTTAGAAGATACTCAGCTGTTGGGTTTTCTGAAAGAAGATAGTTTACCATCCCCTCAACCATAAAACTGGAAGTAACCTCTCCTGAATGTTGCCTGGACATAACCCAAATTGATTTTTTTGCCAATTTACTCTACGAGTTCGTGAGCTCAAATAAGTTGACTTAGTTTCCTCCCAAAGTATTGCCTAAAGTTCTAATTCTTACTTTCAAGTGATATGAACGATTTGCAAGAGTATTGGACAGAAAAGAAGTGAGATTAGTAAAGGTGTAAGGGATAGAGTAACTGAAATATACGATATCACCATCATAATTAAAGCGATACTCGAATGAGAGAGAATAATACGGTTCTTAATTTGATTATTTTTTAATTTGATCACTCTCCTTGTATATTATCTTTGAACCATCCCGAACCCATCCAATCTGCCTTTTTTCGTATTTCATCATCGAAAAAATGGCAGGCTTCATGCCATACTCAAAAAGCGAGAATCTCTTAGACATATTCACGATATTGAATTTTATTGTCGTATTTTTCGGAACCCCTCTCACATTGAAGAAGAACCATTGGTTATTACCTTTCGTGTTAATATCATTCTGCAGGATTAAGTCGTATTAATTGAATTATCGCTGGTAAACCTTATAGAGATTACCTGACTAAAAGTTAGAACTAAATTCTATTGCCGCACGACAACCCATTAAAGATCTATCTACTTTGTATCTCTCAGTTTGCAAAGGAGTTCTTCTATTACGGATGCTAATCCCATTTTTATCGAGTTGATCTTGATCTTTGCCGACTGACAGCATACTTAACACATACGTGCCATAGTAGTTGGCGGTATTATTATCTTTATATTTTTCATATATTAGTGCTTTGTTGTTATAAAACTCCTTGAGAGAAGTCAATCTCCTCGTCGAAATTGTTTTGCTAATTTGTTTGAATTTTGCAAAATCTTTTTTGAGTTTGTCATGCGAAAATACGGATTATTCAATCAATATCATATTATTACGATCTATATGGTACTCGTGTCTGGACAGGCAGGCTGGTAATTTGGTGAGTTCTACAGGATAGTAGTTTTTGGGTTCATAAGGCCTGTACTAAATCTTATCCATTAGGGGATTGGGTGTGGGTATTAAATTCTTAACGCAGACTAGATTGTTATATTATTAATCTTCCTCATTAAGCACACTGTTATTATAATGGTCTTCCGAGAAATCGGTGTAGCGACTCATTGTTAAAGTATTCGGCTGGAAATATAAATTATAATAAATCAACGATTAATTTTTATTACTAATAAACGAATATAGTAGAAAGTATCAGTTCCACCTGCGCACTGAAGTCAGGCGGCTTTCTGCCTTTGTTGAGTTGCTTTTCAACAGCGATTATAGATATTTTTGATCCTTTATATGACCGAGGTGGGCTTCCTCTCTCTATTTTTAATAGTTACTCCAGGTCATTCTTTCCCTTGCAAGACAGTTTTACTGAGATATTTCAAGATTAAGCAGAAATTACTTGGCGTCTTAGTCCTTTTTAATTCTAGAGTTTCGCAGGGAGGTGGAGAGTCTCTATGATTGTAATTTAGTCCTTTCCAATCCTAAATGGTTATGAGCGTACCTTCGATAGCAACAAGGACTCTCTGGTTAGCTCTTCTAGATTATCGAAGGGCATTTGTTTGTACATTAAAGATTTATGAGTCAAGATAGGGAACTCTAGAGTAGGTGTGAACAAAATGCTGATAGACTCTGGTGTCGCTGTATTTGCCGAACATTTTATTAATCTTAATTAGAAATCTATATTTTTATTAAATTAGGCGATATATTTGACATATAGGAGATCTTAAATATAAGTTATGATTGTCTGTCCAAATCAATCCCTTCCCTTTTGGTTGAGAAAATAGCTCAGCAAATGTTGTTATTGTATATTAACCGCTATTAGCTATGAATCTTATCCATTTTTTTTTGAGATTATGATAATGATAAAATAAAGGTGGAATGGATTGGTGCTAATTGTAATAATCATTAAATAATAATTCAGAAATGAAAAAAGCTATGAATCGTCTCTGGTAAGATAGGCTTCATCTAGGGACTGGCTCTTTCATCCTTCTGTTAGGCCATACTTCCCCAAAAACTGGAAGGCATCAACCTACCGCTACCCCTCGCCTGGTAATGCCGAAAAGCCACCTGTCACTGGAACAGATTATGTTGATTTTAAAACGCCCTTCGAACACAACAATAAATACAATGTCAGATACGTCAATCCAACTCCTGCCCAAATGGCAAATCCAATCTATGAGTATAAATTCGATTCATCGGATCCCATCCTGAAGTCTCAATGATAATATGCAGACTCAAGAGAGTAGGACTGCTTCAGCGAGGATAAGAAAATAAAGTGGATGCAGTGGCAGCAGCTACAAAGAAATATAAATAAAAATACGGTTTTTCAGCTGATCAGAAGGGTTTATTCATATTTACTTAGTCTACCGTAATGATACAGAAGAAAACTTTCTGCAAAGCAACAACAGAGAAGATGTCGCTACCTATATTCAATCATTCTATCAGGATTTACGCGTTGCTAAAAAAACTTCACAAGATTATAATATTGACCGTAAAACAATCGATGAACCTGAACTGGTTCCCCTGGAATCCTATGATCTCTTTGGTACTTCAAACTATAGTTAGTTACCCCGCACTTTCAATAGGGTAGAATTCTGAACGAGTATCTGATCGAACAAGACATTGTACTGTCTATTTTATACAGAATGAAAATACCAAGAAAAAGTATATAACTGCCCACGTGGGTGACGCCAAATTTTGGAAAGCGATAGACAGCACTTTGGATAATCACGAAATTGAGAAAGTTCAGAGACAAATTAAGGATGAAGATCCAACCAATTTCGAACTGAAAGGAAAGGTGAGGGTGGAATTGTAGTTCGACAGCAGTGGTAATGTGGTCGATGTTCATCCGAATCAATGATGAGTTGATCAATAATTTACAATCTAACTTAAATTTGAGTAGAAATAATAATATCGAAGTATGATAAAATGACAGAAGTGTGAGTAATAAAAACACCCAGACAGGGAATCGAACCCTGATTCACGGATTTAAAGTCCGTTGTCCTAACCATTGAACGATCTAGGTAGTTTTGCTATTTAGAAAGCAAACCCTTTATATCTTTCAAAACTCAACATTTTAATTTAATATTAAATGGCAATAGCCTAATCAATTTTATTCACTTTCTTTTAAGAAAAAGACTCAAACAAATGATAAATTATCATAGCTATTTGCAGAGCAAATATTATTTTATCTTTTTTAAAATTTGCTTTGATCTTTAGGAGTCAGTCTTTAATATCTCGATTTAGAATTGATATTCTCTTACTTTTGCGACTAATGCAGTTTTTTGATTTTGTAACTTGTCCCTTTCCTTGGTAAGTTCAATATTTATTGTATCCAAATCTTGAATCTTTTGGTCAAAGTCTTCGCTTAAAGTCCTTAATAAAGTTTTAAAGTCATTATTTTGTTATCTCAATTTAGTCTTCCTGTCTTATATGCATATACGGTAGTTCTTCCTTTTTAAAGCAAATGATTTTTATATTTTGAGTTTTCTCTTTAGTTGCGTATTTTCCTCCTCTTTCATTTTAAATGCTTGAAAGGTTTGCATAAGGCTCTTTTTACACTCTAATCTCGCTTTTTTTAATGTTCTTTAATCCTGTATCATATGAACTTAAAATTGTTCCTTTTAGTTAAACTAAGTTTGAAGACTTTCCTTTTCATTAAATAAAATTATTTCTCTTAAAAGGATGGAGTAAGGGGTATGAATATGATTAAGCATTTTCCATCCGATTGGGCTGTATACGATTTTTCTCATAGCCCCACAGGTCGTCGACAAATTGACAACTTACTTAACATCTAAGTAAGGACATATCTTAATAAGGAGGATTATTTTTGGTATTTTAAGCAATAAAGAATGGAGATTCATTTTTTTTGCCTAAATTGGGTTGACAAGCTTGTTATGAATTTAGGATAGCTCGTGGATTAAAGCAGTTAGATTTGTTTGAAGCTCTTCTAAGTTGCAAAGCATTAAATTATAATTTATTTCAAAGTTCAATATCCTTTTGGATGTCATGCATTCAACAAATTATGTTTTTTGATTTCACACAAACTACACAAAATAATAATTCTTTTTCATATAATATCTTGACAAGTATAATCATATTATAATGGAAATGACATCCCACACTTCTGCTGTCAAACCAGTTGAGCCAACTCCATAAAAAACTACTGCCATTTTGAAAATAGGTGACAAAGAATACTAACTTCCTATATTAAAAGGAACCCTAGGACCAGATTTGATAGATGTGAGATCATTACTTTCTAAGGCAAACATGCTCACTTATGATCCTGGATTTATGTGTACTGCCAGCTGCATTTCCAACATTTGTTACATCAATGGAGATAAAGGTGAACTCCTATACCGTGGTTACAGAATCCAGTAGCTAGCCTAACATTCCACCTATATGTAAACATGCTACTTGTTACTGTACGGATATCTACCTTCCAGTACCGAACTATAAAAATTTTAAAATGTAATTGTCAGTGAGATGATGATTAACGAAAAAATGATTGAATTTTATCGAGGGTTCAAAAGCTAAGCTCATCCCATGGCAATCATGGTTGGAGTGGTCGGAGCTCTATCAGCCTTCTTGCATTCAGATTATGATCTTTTTAATACTAAAGACAGGCAATAAATCGCCATTAAACTGATTGCCAAGATGCCCACTCTTGCCGCCTATGCATATCGGACATCAAAGGGTCTTCCGATTGTCTACCCTAAAAAATAGTACGGATACATGAAAAACTTCCTATACATGGTATTTTCCAATCCAATGAGCGATACATTCGAGATCAGCTAATAAGTTATTCGCGCATTAGAGGTTATTTGGATCTGTCATGCAGAGCATGAGCAAAATGCTTCTACTTCGACAGTCAGAATTGCTGGTAGTTCACATGCTAATCCTTTTGCTTGCATCGCAGCAGGCATAGGATCGTTATGGGGACCCTACCATGGTGGAGCAAATGAGGCTGTTTTAAACATGCTTTAATAAATTCTTAGCAAAGGATCAAGTATTCCTGAAGTAATAGTTAAATCAAAAGATAAGAATTCTAATTTTCGATTGATGGGCTTTGGACATCGTGTCTATAAAAATTTTGATCCCCGTGCAACCATTATGCAAAAAATGTGTTACTCTGTCTTGGATGTTATCGAGGATAATGAAATACAGCCTTTACTTGACTTGGCTATTAACCTGTAAAAATAAGCTTTAGCTGATGAGTACTTTATCAAAAGAAAGCTTTATCCAAATGTCGATTTTTATACTGGAATTGTTTACAAGGCGATTGGTATCCCCAAGGATATGTTTACTGTTTTGTTTGCAGTTGCAAGAAGTGCGGGGTGGATGGCCCATTGGTGTGAAATGATGAATTAAAATACCAATAGAATCAGCAGACCTAGACAATTGTACGTTGGTCCTGAACAGAGAGATTATGAAAAGCTGTAAGACAGAAGCAATCATGACTCGAGGATACTTGAAATATCAAAACTTTGCAAACTTACTAGCTTGATGAAATTGTGAATATCATTGATGCATTTAACTTAATAATCCTATTTTATATTTTCTTATTTCAGCTTTTTCATTTTTGGATAGATGTTTCAATGCAACGTATTTCTATTAAAAATTAGATAAAAGTTAATATTTTAATTATCATTAATATTCTCAATTCTCAATGAAATTCCTCTTCAGACAATTTCATCATAGATTTGCCACCCTCGCCATTGCTTAGCATAATGGAAATACTCTTTCGAAAAATACTCTCAAACTATTGACTGCCTCTAATAAACTAAAAGATTAGGTAAAGATCATAAAACTCAGACTCATTTGCTTGTTTGTGGATAGTATGGAGATGGTCTTATCAATCAAATCAAGCAGTATGCTGGTACTAATATCACACAAATCATCAGAGCGCCCACTAAGCATATGCAAATATACTTTTATTAAGATTAGCCGATTAAATCAGTCAAGTTGTTAGAGGAATTGTTAATAAGGGTGGATATAAGAATGTAATTGGACTTAGTAGCAGTTTCGGAAAAGACATAATTCCAAGAATAGCTGGATTTTTTGCTTCTCAACCGATCAGCGATGTGACTGAGGTTGTTGTATATCCTTACTTATATAGGATTAAAATACCTACGTTCGCCCTACTTATGCTGGAAATGCTCTTACAAAAGTAAAGACAACTCAAGCAATAAACTTCCTAACTTTTAGAGCTTCGTCTTTTGATTAAGTTGCTTCCTCTCAAGGAAACCCTCAAATATCAGATGCAGAGCTGCCCTCCATTGTAAGAACAAGTTTTGTTAAAGAGGATTCCTCAGATTCAAGCAAACCGGAGCTAACCACTGCAAGAATTGTGGTATCAGGAGGCAGAGGAGTAAAAAATAAATAAAACTTCTCTCTTATAAACCAGTTAGCTGACGCTTTTGGCGATGCGGCAGTTGGAGCATCCAGAGCTGCTGTTGATGCTGGTTTTTGTCCAAATGAAATGCAAGTTGGGCAGACTGGCAAAGTCGTAGCACCTGAACTCTACATTGCTGTTGGTATTTCAGGAGCAGTGCAGCATTTAGCTGGTATGAAAGACTCCAAAGTCATTGTGGCTATCAATACAAGTAATAATATCATTAAGCAGAATCGGATGAGCCCATTTTTGAAATAGCAAACTACGGTTTATAGGCTGATTTGTTTAAGGCAGTCCCTGAATTGATTGAAAAACTAAAGAAAATAAAGGGTCATTGATATGCTATTCAATAAATATTTCCTATCTTTTGAATAAGTAAATCTAAGCAGGGCATAGTAAAATTATGCAGGAAGCAAAATAATTAATAATCTATTCATTGTGTAATTAACATTCATCAAGATTTTATTTATTTTGCCTCTTTTTGATTGAGATACTCGATCACTTTAAGCACAATAGGCTCATCATATTTAATCTTGCCCTTTATTTAGTATATCGCTCGCACTACCTCTTCATAGCTAGATCCACCCAGAAGCATGAGCACATATCGAGCAGCTCTGTCAATTAATTTATAATTTGTAGGTTTCACATAAGTCATAATATTGGAGTAGTACCGATTCAGTCTTCCCATTATCAGAGTCGAGAGATTATTCAATAAGATTTTAATCAGTGAATGATGGGAAAGTCTGCAATTCAAAGGATATTCAGGAAAAGTCAGACTGAAAATTTATTGACTGCCTTTTTAAATTTTAAAGCACAGGGGATGGGAAATGGTAATTTTATTTTGCCGAGCTTCGTGCAACCCAAATCCCCATATTATTTAATTAGGAACTTTATTCTTATAGTTAGCCCAATATTCAGAATTGAGACCACGAATTTACCTGTTTCCCAGCATCTAAGACCAATCCTTCTTCACAGTCTACTCCCAACTTAATTCCTTTTCTGACTAGTTCTTATGTAAAATTTTTAAATTACACCAACTTGTTTGCGGCTGTGGTTGATATTTATTTTCAAAGGGAGAGAGACTGAAAGTCGGGGATCGCTCTGTAGTATCAGTCAATATTGATACTGCATAATAGTAATCAGACTGATAGGATAGAATTTATTTATTTTTGTATAAATTGGTCTCGTATTCGATTAATTTGGTAATAACTGAAAAGTCAGTCTCGGTAATATACTTAAGGAAAGTGTTGATATTAAAAAGAGCATACTCTTTCCAGCCAAGTTCAGGGTATCGAATCTTTCTAATGCGATCGCATCCAAGAAGAGAAACTCCAATAGCATACATTAAAATGGTAGTGGATTGCATCCTAGTCGATCCAGCCAGAGCCATATAACCAACATCGCAATTGATTTTAATAATTTTGTCAGACTGAATAAATTATCGAGATCTCTCCACATTTTTAATCAAGATTTAATCTGGATTTCCATAAAGTATGTAGGGTTTACGATGAGTAATCTCGGTTGATTTCCAGATTGCACCGATCACCCAAGATGTTTCACCTCCTTCAGTACTTCCAATCAGCAAATCGTTTTCCTTGAAACCTAATTCAATCAATTGCTGTTGTGCGAACTCAGGATGGTCCTAAAAATCTTAAATTGATTTGATTAGAGCCGCATCTCCTCCAGCCATGAAGGCAATGACTTTTTCTTTCCACTAAGGGAGATATTAAGCCGTTTCTTGCCTCCACAGAGTTTACAAAACAATAGACAGTCTTCCAGTTGCCCCACATCCACAGATAAAAATTCTGCCTCCTGTTTATAAAGTATCGTTGATTTCTTTGTACATGGCTTCTAGCTGGTCTATTTTGGACAATAGTATGTTTATGGTTGATATGTCCATTTGCTTAATGATGGATATGGCTTTTGGCAGATCAGTTTGCGCAATTTCAGATAAACCAATCGTGAGAGGGTTCTGCTGCTCGGTAAGGAGACATCCCAATTTAAATTTATTTGCTATTGTTAGAAAATAGTCAGCAGTCTCAGTTTAGCTGGTCATAAATTAAAGATATGCTAATGTTAAATATAATTGTTAATTTTACATTTGAATACGCGAAATGATGAAAGTCATAAAAATTAATTGTCAGTATCAAGGCTGAGGATGAATGCGGTAAGTACAAACAACATAGGCCTCTATAATCCGTTATCCATCCTCCAAGTTACCGTCTAATTTGTTCTTTTTACCCTTTCTACGAATGACAAGATGCCCATCTCCTGTTATGATGACTTCTGATTGTCCAAACATAAAATTATTGCTGTCAATATATTTACTATCCTCGAACTTAATTTCTTTATCATTTTGCAAGCAGTACAATTTTGATTTACTGAGCAAAAAGGTTTGCCTCTCTTCATTCAATTTAGTTATGAATATCAACAATTTCCTTGATAAATTCATCGGCTTTTTAAAGTATTTTCTTGTTACAATTTACTAGAAAATCAACTTTATAGTATGCGTTCGAAGATAATTCCTTAATCTCATCATTTCAATTTCATTCATATGCATCCCAATTTGCAGAGGAATTTAATCATAATTAATAATGGAATTTTTGAATTCCTCCTCATTCTGCTTTCTGTCTTCAAAAAACCAAGGGGAAATGTCTACTTAATTTTGTTATATTCTCCTGCCATGATTAGATTTACTTTGGAGATTAACGCTTACCGCTGTAGATTGTTTAATGAATGAATCACCAGCAATCATTGCTTTGTTCAGAAGAGAATTGGAAGTTACTGAATGGCTCAACTCCTCGCCATAACAAAAACTATTTTATAACCTAGAGCTAGATTATTCTTACAAATTTTATTCTTTATCTCTTTAACTATACGAGCTATTGCTCAACATTTAATCTTGGCAAAAGCGAGGAATTGTAAGATTCTAATCAGGAGAATCTTTAACAGCTTGCTAAAGATTTGCTTATTCTTTTCTTGCGAAAAGTTACATCTTTTAATATTTTTTATCTCCCTCTTATATCGATATGGAAGACTAATCATTCAGTGATTTGAGAGATTCATAAGCATTTGATCTTTAAAGTACATATTCAGTTGTTTCATAGATTTATTACAACCATTAGCATTTAGGTGAATTGGCTACGAGATCGACAGTCGTTTTAAAAAATGATATTTCAGATTATTATTTGTTTATGGATGGAGTTTTGGATGAACATGAGATGGATTCATTAATCAGGCTAAAGTGTGATATTGCTGCTAAATGTGATCTTTATTCTTTATTTTCTGACTAAAATGTGTGAAAATCAGTTTATTGGCTATTTATTTTAGATTTTTATTCATTCAAAACATCAACACTACTATTTCCTAATATATTGATATCACTATTTTTAAAAAATGATAATTTCTTTTATAGGGGGAGAAGAGACATTGACCCAATGTTAGAATCAATAGAAAAATTAACTAATTCACATGAAGGACAATAGATCTCATCAATTTAGTCATTAATTGTTAATATACTTGTCTTAGTAGGAAGACTTATGGGCTAGTGAATTACTAAACATAATTTTATATTCCTTCCAAAAATACTTTCGGAATAAACAGTTGAATCAAGAGAAAGCTGATTGTATTTGTTATAAATGTTGAAACTGATTGAAGAGTCAAATTGAACTGATTAATCTTTTAAAAGACAACATAAGTCTTGATTCTGTGCTTTATTTTTTTCCAAAGAATCTACCTCCTTTATATTTTTTGATTAATTATTTGGGATATATATTTTCTAAAAGATTTCATGCCCTAAATTAATTGAATTCTATTATCTTTCAGTAGATTCATTATTGCTTTAAACATTGAGATGCTAGTGATGATTTGACTAATTAATGATGTTTGAAAACAATTGCAAATTATTCTATTGACTTTGATGCTGATCTTTTCTTTAATTAAAAGCCACTATCTGTTATTTCATCAGCTAGTATTCCTTTTACACTTCATCAATTTTGGTTGTTACATATCTTTTGCATCGATTCTTTAGTTATGAGCAGTAAAGTCCATGCTGTTATTTCATTTACTCAATTTCCATCTGCAATTCTTATAATTTTTATTGGCAAGTCTAAAGTTACAGTTTAGCCAAAAGATAATTTTGATAGGTTTAATTAAACTTATTCTTAATAAAAGTTAGTTGGCTTTTAAGTTCGTCAATTTGCAACTCATAACCTCCCTCCATTTCAGTAATATTTTCTCTCTGCTCCATATATTGATTATTCAAGCTTGCGATTTATTGTTAAAGTTTGCTAATTTGTTAATTGTTTTAAAACAACTTCTTTTCCATGAGAGAATTCACACAGTTTTTCTGATCATTGTGATTGCTTGATGGAGTATGAATCATTTATTTTTATGCATAATTCTTGGAGAACACAGTTGTTATCTTTCCTTTTGATTTGTGCTTGTCACTCTTCTGGCTTTTTATCATCGAGTTATTCACACTTTTTATTTGTACTTTACCATTTTTTAATAATAAACTATTTTATAGCACCTCATATTTTTTGTGGGAACTCTCCACATTTTTAAAAACCATCAAGGATTTCAATTTTTGATAGGTTGCATCCACTGTCTGGAATTTATCGTCCATCTATTATTCACTCTGGACAATACTGCTATTTAAAGATTTTTTGCTGGTAATGGATTCTCTTTAAAATTAATTAAAATTAAATCCTTTAAGTTCATCTTTCTCTTCTTCTTGTTTTTCTTCCATCTTGCAGGATTTAGAGTCTCCAGATCGCTTCCCAAAAATATGAATTCGATTATACTAATTTACAAAAGAAGCGATGAACTATTACTTTTCGGTAACCTTTTCTCTCAATAAATAATTTTATTGGTTTTGTCCTTCGAGCTCTGCTGACATCTATGCTAATTTATGTTCAAGATGGTGATATTAAATTGATAACTATTAATTTCTGAGTTTGAGATTATTGGATAATGATTTGAGCTATAAAATTTGGTTGTCAGTATTGAGGATGTGCTCCTTAATTTGACCATTTTCAGCAGATAGTTATCGATTCTTTTCAAATAACTTTAAAGCCTAGCTCTTGACTGTATTTTTTTAATTGACTTAAATTACGATTATTTCTTTATTTTTATCGATTTACATTTATTGCTAATGTACTTTAAGTTCAGCCTCTTTGTTTACATCTTATTGTTTCTAAATGATGGCTTTTAACTCCTAATTTTAATCTAATGAACGCTGTAATTGCTTGCTGACCTATTCTAATTTGGTTAGCAAATGATTTTTGTCTTCCCTCAAAGGTTCAACTATCTAATCAACCTTGCGATTATATTATTATGTGATGGTGAGCAAGATTCCATCGATAGCTTTAATGGGATCTTCCTTGAGAAATGATATAATCTGTTCCTCTTCCAAGTTTTACTCAAAGAAAAGGTGCTTTAGTTTATAGAAGATAATAAACGAGGTGTCCTATTCGACAGCATTCATTTGTTATATTTATTATTTTTCAAGCAGATATTTTAGTAGATGATACCACTACCACTCCTTGACTATTGATTCGTGTTGTCGTGGACTGTATTTCAGTAGCATAAGTCTGAATCGCAAATGAAGTAATCTTAATTTAAAATTATAGCAGTTTAAATTTAACGTATAATTATAAAGCTGAACTCAGGAAATCACTCATATATCGAATTGTCAAATCGATTTGTATTGATTGAACTTTAGAAAAAAAATACTGTCTCAATCTTGAATAATTTATCAATTTTGAGATACATGTTTTGCCGTGAGTATTGCCTCATAAGATAAGGACATCATTTTCGATGAATTATTCAATCAGAAAATTCTTCTAAGCGATATGAAATGTTGAATTTTAACTGATATATTGAGGAGACCATTTTTAATAAGGAAAAAGAATCTAATGAAAATGATTGATGATAACATTGTCACTCTAAGTTATATGAATCATGCAATAATTTAGAGTAGAGCTTAATTAATTTTTATTACATAATGACCAAAGAGAAATTATCACAAGATGAAGAAGTATCCAAATATTGTTTTGCTGCATTTCCTTTAACCATAAAATTTCAGGAAGAGTGCAATAAGAAGCTTCATCTCTATTTATAAAAAAGTAGTTGTTTCGTCATATAGATCTTCAGATTATCGCCAAATATTAAACTGATAATTTATAGATGGAAAAAGAAGAAATCTATAGATTTTAAATGGCAAGTGTTGCACAAACCTTTAGGGCATGCTCTTTAAAAAAGTTATGCTATAATTTAAGCCTTTATGAAATTGAAAAGTAAAATGGAACATAGAGATAATTATACATTGAAAGCCAAGAGATGCTAGTGAAATCAATTTGGGATAAATGGAAAGTTCGAAGACAGCCTTATTATTTGACAGCCATTCTGTTTAGCAAAATAAAATTCAAGATTACATTTCTAATCACGATAAGTAGTTCAAATAAATAGGCTTTAAGTTGTATCCAGGACTATTACCAATATAAAATGAATCAAAATATTATGTCGTACTTGATAAATATAAAAAATTCAAAAGGCAAAGATATAATCTAAAATTAATACAAAATGAAAAGTAAAAAATATTCAGAGGACAACGTAAATAGAGATAAATCTCTTTAAAAGCTAACTTAAAAATAGAAAACAGAGAGTCACAAATAACCTCTCAATAATAATGGCTATACACAATCAAACACAAGTTTGAAAAATTAACCTGAACATTTTGGAACACCTACCAAACACAATCATCTGGACAAACCAGATTAAAATGCAATAAAACTATTCTATCTTAGAGGCAGCCCTTCGTTTGGTCATGAAGGTGATCATCCTTTAACAGCATCTGAGAAAAAAATGGGTAACGTAATTGAATAAATTGTAAGGGACTCTTCATCACCATAGCGCAGGGTAAATAATCAACATAATTTGACAAAGTAAAATGGCAAGCATATAATCTGCTCGCCTGCAGGAATGGCTTCAAAATATAAAGCTATTACAAAATCGCAGTACATTGACTGCTAAGGTAAACTGGTAATAATTCCCTTTTACAAGCAAACAAAATACTTATTTATCATAGTGGCTATATTATTTATTTTTTCATTTCTAATCTTGATGAGACCTGAATTTAAAAATTACGAAATTACCAAAAAATAAAAAATACATTTGAAGAAAATGCCAAAGTAGGAGTCGAAGAAAGCCAACAAATATTCCAAAAAGAAAAATGATGCGAAACATTATTGATCTGATTTGTTGTATATTCTTAGAGCAAAATAAACATTTAAGATAAACATTAAATCATAAATAAAGTTTAATATTGTTATGATGAAGTTGGGTTGGTTGCTTCAGCGTTTTTATTAAGTTGTATCTTAAACAATAAGAAAGGAGGCATGTAAAAATTTAATCAATAATTAGTATTTATTTAAAACAATTGCTCGAGTTCTTCCTTCATTATACTTCGAAGAGGATCGCCAATCATAAATGTAATCATAATCAACAAATCCAATAATCAATTTATGTCATAAATATCAGCAGGAAATAATTCCATCCTTATTAAAACTTTTCATTTAAGCAATCTCTTGCTTAAAATGATTCATGCCTTTTGAATAATTCAGTTTCTTGCTTCGGCCGATCACTTCTTAAATCATATAGATGATTTGCAATCCCTCTGCCACATTAGCGTGCAGATCTATAAAATAAGTAATCACACAATAGGAAAAGAGGGTCGCAATAGCCAAACTAAGCAAATCAACTTCTCCGTTAAGTTTTTGTTTTTAGATGAAGTAAGATGCAATTACAGCAACTCCTACTGAAAAGCAATATGCCGATATTCTATAGAAATAAAGCACTGATTGACTACCAATAAAAATATTTACCTGCACAATTAGAAATTCACAATTTCTAGCAGCATTGCAGTAGGCTAGTCCAGTTATGTTGATGTACGAGTATATATCTGTCCTGATGAGCTCAGAAAAATTGGCATGACAATCATAAAAATTATCACAGCAAGGGGCACAAGCAGGGAAAACCCCAGAAGAATGGCATCTTAGAGTTTAGAGAATAAAGTTAAATATGTTGAAAAAAGCATTCAAGAATGATCCACCTACGACAGAGCCAAAGTGATATTTCAGCAATCTTAAGAAAGTATCAAAGAAACCAATTCCATTTTGACAATACTGCTCTACTGCCATCCCTGAAAGAATGAAATTAACTAAATTACAAACAATCTACATGAATCCTTTAGAAATTGAAGGCCCCATATGAATTCAATTATATTTAAGACTAATAACAAAATATTAGGGGTAAGTTTTAAAAAGATATCGTCATTTGAAGGCTTAGGCTAAGAGTGACTAAGATAAGCGATATGTTGAAAAAGGCATAGTACTATGAGTCCAATCGTACACACAATAAATACAAAAACATAAAGCAAATACAATGCATTTTATTTTAATACTCGTGAAGACCAATCCAAAAAAACAGTGAACAATTTAGTTCTGGTTCTGTATAAGCATAAAAATGATGTGAAAAGTATTGCAAGAAAAAGTAATATAACTCCCATTACTAGTTTTTAAATTTTAGTTATGCCAATAACAGGGTCCAACAGAACAATGAAGCCACCAACTGCCAGTGTTGCTACTGAAAGGATAGTAACGACGCTCGCCATTCCTCTGGGGAAGAATTGAACTAAAAGAGACCAAAATATGCCCATACCAAGTGATATGAGTAAACTTGACTCAATAGTATCAAAGATATCCATGAAGTTCCATTTTTTTGACAGATTAGCAGTTTAAATTAGTTTTTTCTGAGCGGCCTAGTCATTGGGTGCACAAAATCCGCCCAATCTCCCGAAATTAACCGAAGCAGAGTAGATATTAGGAATATCACAAGAGGTTATAACTGAATTGACTCTGCAACTTAGTTATGGATCTCCTGAATTGGGACAACTACTCAAACAAACTCTCTTTTTAAAGATTGAATTACAGTATTAATATCGTTGATGTTTGGAAAGTAAACAAAAGGATATTTCTTATTAACACCATAAGCGCATGGTATGCCATCAGAATCAGTTGGAAAATTGGTGTTTTTATAGTTATCTTGTTAATTGAAAAGGTACTGGTATTCATGATTGCTATGGCAATTGTAAGCATAGTTATGGCGAAGAGAGCTCCAAAACAGCAGCAAAAAATATCAGTTTTCTGTCGATCTTTGTCTAAATGATTATATTTTTACCTTTTAGGGGCAAATCATCAACATTTTCAATCGTTACGCACTCCATTCCAATTTTAATTTATAATTTAAATTCCAAATCGATTAGAATAGTCTAAAGTAACAAAAATAACTTAGCTAGGTCAAATTACTGGTTTACATAAATAAGATTAACAATGCAATCAGATCTGATATATTTATGGATATGATACGACTAAGTTGGCAAACCCAAGGCAGAAATTATGATATCACTTGAGAAAGTAGCTTTGATACACGAAAGCCTCTGCGATAATGGTGGCAAGATCCTCCTATGACCACTCCTTCGTGGGCATATTCTGCTGGAATATCATCATCTACTCGAAACCCATCTTTTTAAACTTCTTGCTGTATTTCAAAATTATAGCGGCTAGGATGTACAAGCAAAACGCGAAATAGTTGTTCTCAATGGCCAGATATGTATCGAACAAACGAAGACAGGTCTTCATTGAGAATTGTCGTAGTAGCAGGCATGTAACCCATTTGAAATACATATGGTAGAAGTCTATGTTCTACGCTTAAAAATGTGCCAGTAGTTAGGGATCCACTCGCTTTATTACTTCTTCTATTCTCACGAAGGATTTAGCAATTCCTGGCCATGAACTGGTATAATTGTCCAAGACTCCGTCTAAGATCTTACTGAGACAGTAATAGGAATCTCCCTCGATATTGCTCAATTGCTATTCAGTTATTTTATTTATTTCAGGTGATAGGTTAAGGGTATCAAGGTCTAACTGTATGTGCTCTGATAGAAAGACTACGATGAAGGGAGTGGCAACATCATTAATGCCTTGAACATATCCGCTAGCTGGGTGGCGCATATGCCAAACGTAAAGCAGTCTGTATAAATGGTTATTTACCTGCGCATCATTTTCTGAATCTTTTCGTGGCGAAAGAGTGAGCTTTCTGGCAAAGTTCGTAGTACATCGTCATTGATGAGCTTGAAGATCTTTTTCTCTTGAGCATCTTGTTCGAGGCTCGGATTTTCGATGTATGTATCTACCATCACAAAGTACTCTTTACGCTTGCGCTGCAGGGTTTGTTGCTGGTTGTCTTGGTTGGTTGGCATATACTTAAGTAGCAATTTCCAAGCATCACATCGGCATGCTAAATACTAAAGGCAGTACCTTGAGGAACACCGTTCCAAGCAAGTTGTTTGAGTTTTTCCAAATCAACAACTCCAGCCTTAAGGGCTATATCGTAATTTTCCATTCGCTGTTTGGAGCAGTTGTACTCCAAGTTTTTATTGTGCTCCGATTTTTTGACTTCCTCCTGCCTGTTGAAAACGTTAGTGACATTGAGTTTGTTTTGGAGTTCGCCAGAATTCTATTTCCTATGTTAAATGATTGCTACTTTTTGAATAGTCGGAAGATGGACATCAAAATTATTATATACTGAAAGATTACTATACCTCCAACTGTTATTTTTTTTTCTTCATTTCGCCACGCCTTTTATCATTTCAATTTGGAATTCATTTCACAACATAGAAGAAGCTCTTTTAGGATTATAACATCTATAAACTGTGGTATTATATCCTGTTCCCATTCATCGAACATTTAATAGAATTCTAAAACATATGGAAAAAATATCGTGGAAACAGGTCAGACATAACGACCGACGCGGTGCTATGCCTTCTCTCCGATGGGGACATAGTTGCTGCATCATTGATGACGAAGTCCTATACTTCGCAGGCTATGCAGGTACTTCCTCTCTCATCTAGACTCGAATTACATGAACGATGTGTGGACTTTTAACACTATCACAATGGAATGGACTTAAATCGAAACTGTTGGCGATCGACCTTCGCATCGTTCTAACTGTTCCATGAATTACGATCATGAAAACAATCGAGTTATCGTATTCGGAGGAGGTGGAGCAAATAAGCAACGCTTTAATACCATAAATATCCTCGATTGGAAAACCAAAGAATGGATTTAAATTGCACCCAGGATTAATGAACCTGCTCCGTGGTAAAGAACCTACCACACTGCAGAACTTCATTACCCTTACCTTATTGTCTTTGGAGGCGAGGGAGTCGGCGATTTGGATGATCTTTGGGTCTTCAACTTTATCACAATGGGTTGGGCCGAAGTACCGATTCCCAAAGAAGCAGTGAGACCATCTGCCCGAAGGTTTCATTCTTCTGCCTTGGTAAACAACGAACTCTATGTAATTGCAGGGTGCTACTCAAAGTACAGATGTCTCAGTGATATCTACTCAATGGATATGTCTAGTTTGTTCGAAACTGGAAAAGTAGACAAACTGAATTGGCGATAAAGGAAAATGAAGGATAACACTTTTTTGACACGCTGGGGACATACTTCTGCAGTCTATGAGGATAAAATTTACGTTTTTGGAGGAAGGTTTTGTAATGATCTCAATGATATCCTTGTCTTAGATCCAGCAAAAGACCAAATTACAACTCTTAAAGTTCAAGGTGATCTTCCGAAGGCCAGAAGAAGACACAGTGCCTGTTTTCTAGGCAGTAGCATGCTTATCTTTGGAGGATTCAATGGCGAGTATTTCAACGATCTCTACTATATCAACATTGTAAATTCTAGAAAAAAATTAAACGTGATTTCTAATGTCACTGAGGAAAAAATTGAGCAATTAAAAACGCTAAAATAAATATAATGGGAATGTGTGGAATCGATCAATGGAGACCATTTTTAAGTGTGTGGGGGATTGTTAGTGGATAGGTTTAACTCGAGTGAACATATTCGTAATTTTATGTCAGGAATTAACAAAAAATACACCATTTCGTAGCTGTAATAACTTATGCTTTGCCTTTATAGGGGATATGGAAAAATCGACAGTTCCCTTATCTTTCATTATGGCATCAATATTTGTGAGTTTAAAGAAGAATTTGACAACTAGATCAAGAGATCAATTGTGTAAGAGGACAGGGAGGTTATTTGCACGAATAAGAGACTCAGAGCAGTCGAGCCAGTCATTCTTTTGGAGGCAGAAAACTACGCTAACTATTTGTAAAGCAAGAGAAATGAGCAAGGCTATTACGATATTGCATTCAATCTGGGTGACTAGTTTTACTTTCGAGCCAATAAGGCAGTGCTAGCTTTAAACTGCCAATATTTCGCGAATATCCTATCGAACAATTATCAATAAAAATGTGATATTATTAATCTTCCTATCAATGAAGGTCTGCTTTTCTAAACTCTTCTCCATTATTTGGATAGTAACTTCCTCGTTGTGTGCAAAGATGTTGATTATGACTTTTGGCTGAGACTTACTTAATTAGCAGAATATTTTAGTCTTCCTCAATTGGTTCTGATCTGCGAAAATCAATTACTAGCTAAAATAACTGATGAAAATTGCCAAAAACTACTGGTGGCAGCACTTGACCTTGGTATCACTCAATTAGCCACGGGATGTGCTGAGCAAATCATTAAAAATATGGTAAACCAAGCCAAGGAGGAAACCATTGAAACATTCCCAGAGATGAATAGTGCTGTTATGTGCTACAAGAGATAGAGAATCCTAAAAGAAGTATACGGATTACTCCGATTTGACATCTTGCAAAGAAAAATTGGTTCGTAATAAGAGGAAGCAAGGAATAGCCATAAGAAAATTGAGGGAGATAATAGCTAATATCAGCATGAAGAAAAGGAAAATTTCTAAATAAATTGATTATTTAACACTATACTATGTACTATCAATTACTATTTTATATGAAATAATTTATAAAGTATAATGATAATTGCGACTATGATACAGTCTAATTAAATGAGATATATTATATTATTTTTATTCAAATATTTAGGCAACATCAAGTCATGATAGATAAATATAATTTCATTCATTTTAGCTTTGATTTGTTTTTATCTTCAATCACACCTAAAATATATTTGATCTTTTTTACGAGAACTCGATCTTTAAGGGATGACTTTCCTTCAAGTTTTTGAGAAAGGTCTTTGCACCGTTGCACGAAAGGATATTTAATTTCCTTTGCCATAAATAGAAATGACCCAAAGATGCATCCTAAGGGAGATCGCTCTATTTCATAAATACAGTGAATAAAGTGATATTATTTTGCGTTTTGCTTGAGTGCTAATTGTAATTCACAAACTGCTTCTCTAATCTTAATTTTAAGAACCACATCCTTCGTCTCTGGTTTAAGTAATCTGTTTTAGAACTGTATAATTTAGTAGCCGTTTTCCATGCAAATCTATTCTGTTTTGGTTATGGCAGCTTGAATATCCTTAATATTTTGGAAATAGCATTTTCCACGAATGAGGTCAGAAATATAGCATGGAGTTGGTATCTTTTTGTTCATACGATTAGTCAAGATTATATCAATCTCATCAGTCCACACTTTTACAATTTCGTGTAGCACTGATTGCAAAGTGTTTGGTATTCCTGAACTTATATTTTTATCAAGTTTGCTGATTAAATCATTTCTCCGCCCCTTGATTTCTTTAAACATTTTTTACATGATACGAATCATAACTTTGAATTAATTATTTGCCTATTTTGGAATTTTTTGTCCAATTGCTTCTTAAAATCCGTGGCCACTCTTTTTGACTTGATGCACTAATTCTGAAAATTATTTTTCTGATTAGCAAGCTTTTTAATTAATTTTTTTAATTTACATGTATAGCTATTAGTAAGATGGAAAGAAAGCCGTGTCTTTAAACAAGTTAATCTCCTCATTTTTATCTTACGACATCGTTAATTTTACAGGATCTTTTATCATCATTGAATTATTGCTGGCTTTTTATTCTTTTATTCTTGCATATAGTTATGATGCCTCCTTGATGATCGAAGACAATGCCTATTCAATTTCAATAATTTGCTTTTCAGCAACAAACTTTTAATTCCAAAAATATTGACAGAATAATTGGGCAATAATGTGAAAATAACTTTAGTCAGCTTTGAACAGAGTGTGAACTGAATCAAATATTTCTTTTATTTTGGTCAACTTGAATTTGTCCTAAAAAATCAATGAAATAATCTTGGTAAAATCGGTATTTATCTTTAAGATTAAACTATGATCGGCAATATTCTTATTGGCACTCGTTTGATACAAATATTTTATTTTTGACTCAAAATTTTTAATAATGTTTCCTAAGTTTTGTCTATCTTCTTCGCTAATAAACCCAGTGAGGCGTTTTGTTTACCATTCTTAAGCTTATAACTCAAATTTTTCTAAATGACCTTGCAAATATTATTGATTCCTTGAACTCAGTCGATCATCTAAGAAAATAGTTTCCTTAGCTTTGGAAAAATAATGAAAAGCCTATTTAAAATTTTACATTCTTAAATAAACAAAACCCAAATTTGTTAGGCACAGGGGATTATTTTTATTTTTTAGAAGACATGTCTCATACCAGACTGTTGCTTTCTACAATAATTGCTGATCACTATACACATTCCCAATTCCATAATAACAAGCATCGTTTTAGGGGTTTATTTCAATACTTTTGCTATACCACTTAACAGCCTCATCGTAATTTTGAAGAGCTGCATCAATGTTTCCGAGGCCATTAAATGGATGCTCGTTATGAGGGTTGATTTATATACATTTTTAATATGACTATCTTGATTTTTAATATTAATGAAGGATAAAATATGCGTTTCCAAGGCCATAGTAAGGAGCTCCATAAGTAGGATTACACTAGATAGATTTTAAATACCATTATATTGCCAGATTGTAATTTCCTTTTTCACTTTATATATTTCCAAGACTATTAAGGGTATGATCGCTTCGAGGGTTAATTTTTAAACATTTTGCAAACCATTTTTATGCATTTTCATATTATCTTCTTTTTTTATATAATTTTCCTAATTAATAATAAGCTGCTTAGAATGTTTAGTCGCTTGCAATGCATTTTTAGTAGTATTAAACAGCTTTTTCAAATTATTTATTGTTTTTATATACGTTCCCCATTCCATAGAGGGCTTCAGCACAATTTGGAATTATTTCAAGGGCTTTATCATAAAATTACAATGATTTATCATACTATTCCTTAATGTCATAAATTTTGGCTAGTGATAAATAGATCTCAGGAGATTGCTTTTTTATTGATAATGATTTTTAATAAATTTATATTGCTTGATCATACTATTTCAGCTGAAGATAGACATTCCCTAACGCATTATAAGGAACTTCATAAGAAGGATCAATATTGGCTGATTTTTTGAGCCATTCTATTGACTGCTCCATCATTGACTTGTGCTTGTAAGCAATTCCTATGCCATAGTAAGGGGGTGAAAATTGTGGATTTATCTCTATGCATTTTAGATAGACTTGTATTGCTTTGTCATATTCTTTTATTTCATAATAGGCATTTCCTAATCCATTGTAAGATTTGTCAGCCAATGGATTTATTTTAATGCTTTTTTAATACCACATTATTGATTATTAAAACATTTCTTTTTATCGATAAATGTTGCCCATTCCATGATATGGAGCGTCATAATTAGGCGCAATTTAAATGCATTTGTTATAATACTTGATTGCTTATTAGTAATTCTTTTTTTGTTTTAAAGCGTTTCCCAATGAATTATAGGCCCGACCGTATTGCTAGTTCTTTTTAATTACTTTTTTTAATTTTTATATTTTTCTTTTTAAGTTTGATTCGCAAATTGCAATCATAAATGATGCATAAAAATTTTAAAAATTAATTTCCAAACATTTTTAAGCCCATCCAACTGCCTATTAATTAGTTGATCCATTAGTTTTACATATAAAAGCTATTAATTGATAAGGCTTGTCAAAGCTTGGGGCCAGCTAAATAACTCTTAAATAAAGTTCTTTTGCTTTGGCATATTGCTTTCTATTGAAGTAGGAGTGACCTAACCCCAAAATAAGCTGATGATCTTTAGGTTTTTCATCGATCATCAGCCTATACCATGCCTCAGCTTCGTCATATCTTTGACTAACAAGAAAGCACAGTGACAATGCATCATAAGGAGTTTTACTTATACTTTTTTAGAAGAACCAGTCTATTGGATTATGTTCATAATAGCCGATTTGATCTTCAATAGCACCAATGCCTTCAATTTGATAATTGAAATTTCGATCTGAGGATATTATGGTCTTGAAAAAGGAAGATGCTTACTCAATATTTTGCTCCATAAGCAATTGATAGCCCTTCTAATACAATTTTAAGGCATCCTCTTTGTTTTCTGGATAAAATTAATTGAGATCAACTGCATGAATGGGTAATTCATTAATCCTCTCCAGGTAATGCTATTATTTAGAATGGTTGATTTGATCCGATTTGAGACATCCATCAATGGTGCAGCCCATCTTTTATAATTATTAACATTTATATTATTTAATTACCTCTTAAAGGAGATGAATATCTGAAACATAAAATAAATTAAAGCTTGCTCATTTTGAATTGACTTGGATTAAAAAATGTAGACTAAATCTGAAAAAATATAAGGACATTTATACACTCATTTATTATTTTGCTTAGTAGGCCTTGGTTAAATAAATATTAAAGTATAAAACAGTTTTCGTTACTTTACCATATTATTGATTTTTTATAATCATATCGTTAAATCTAATAAGATGGATGAGGAAACATAACTCTAACGGTCGCTTGCCAATTTGAATCTCATCGATAGATAAGAATTGAAAACACCCGACCTCATCTTATATCAGCAGTATGAAGATAGTTATAATCATTATTGTGACTATATGTAAAGGTTGGAACAATCGCAAATGGATGTGGAAAGTTAAACCTGTGTCCAACTTAAATGAAGAAATAAAGCAGGAACATTGATGTTTGTATTGATTCATATCTGTTATCATTTAAATTTGATAGTATTGATGAAATAGCAATTATTTACCGTAAGCAAATATTGCCTATATTTATGATAAACTGTAAATATCAATAATTTATTTAGAAAGAGTTCGTTTATATCATTCAGCTCATTTTTGAATCATTTCATTTACTCTTGTCTGAATTTGTAAAAGATTTATTAGTGCATTTACAGCCTCTTCATGAAATTGATCAGTCTTCTTTACCAATTTTTACATGCTATCAAAAACAATTCCTTGATATTTGAGAACAGACATTTGTTGCTTTTCTTTGTTGAAAATTTTGTTTAGTTTCATCTATTTCAGCACGAGAATATTACGAGCCATCTATATGAGGATGCTTGGGATCTATGGCAAGCCGGTCTGTAAATTTATGTCAAGTTAAATCAATTCACGAGCTTAAGAGTCATCTCGGCTTGCTGATAAACTGATTTGGTCTTCGGACAATTGCATTTTGAAGATTGCTATTATAAATACTAATCCATCCATAGATTCACTTCATTTTGACCACTTAAATTGAATAATATTGATAAGAAATAAATATGCAATTATGATTGAAAGCAAGTGTGACTTGATAAATTAAATAGGTGATCACTGTCAGTTATAGATGGCGCCATCGTATTTTCTCCTGAACCACTCCATTGCTTCGTCCTTTGATATTCTGTGCTTAGCACCAATTACTGTTTTGCATCTTCTCCTTAACCCCACTCGGCTTCCAGGGCGTTTTAATACCACATAGAAGTCCATTCCGAAAATACCGGTGAAGGGATCATACTTAATTCCCAAATCGATGTGCTCCTGAATACCAAAGCCGAAGCAGCCAGTGTCTGAAAAATTCTTCTTCTTGAGTTCACGATCCTTAACTTTCAATCCTCTTTCTAAGATCTCATCAGCCTTATCTCCGCGTACAGTAACGTGCATGGCAATCTTTTCATTACGCTTGATACCGAAGCTACGAATAGTAAAGCGAGCTCTTGAGGGTACAGGCTTCTGTCCAGTCAAATCTTCAAGCACTTTAGAGGCCTTGGTAAGTTTATCTCCAGATTATCCAACACTAATATTGAGGACAAGTTTTTAGATTTTGATTTCCCTCATTGGATTTTCCTTTTAGGCCTGTGGCTTTTTGGCAACCTTCTTGCTCATTTATGGATAAAAAAAATAGATTAATAAATTAAAATAATCAAATATTGATTAGCTTATTATAAGTTACAAAATGAATGCCAGTCTCAAGATCGAAGAACCTCTCTCAGCTCTCAAGGACTCCTTCGTCGAAAAATACATCTCCCACTATTATGGGGAAATCAAGAACTCTCTATTCTTTGGCAATACCACAACCAAATAAAATAAACTCATATATCCCGCAGCGAATACAATAGTCCTCAACAACTTAAGTGCTTCATTTTAAAATGAGAAGATACAAACCTTTATTGATACCTTGCCGGGGTCTAAGGGAATTACTACTATTGCTCAAAGTCAAAACAAAAGATTTTTGGCGTGGAGTGAATAGACCAATCAAGTTCCAGTCATATTCCTAGTTGACCTCACCACTAATAAGAAGAAATCATTCGCTTCAGGATAGATTAAAGGTAACAAATTCATTTCCCTTGCATTTAATGGGACAGAAACAACCGATCCCAAGTTCTTAATTGCTTTAACTAATGGCCCGGAGTATCAAATTGTTCAATGGAATTTTTAGAAGCTCAAATTTACAGTGCACATGCTGGACAAGACTGAAAAGATCGATAAGCAAAGCACTATTAACCTCGATAGGTTTAACCAAATATTTTTCTATCGATAGGACGATGTTATCGTTGTGATGGGAAAGGGCAATCTCAAATTCTTTAAAATATCAACATAGAAAATTCAATTAAAAGACTCTCCCTTCGCTAGGAGAGAAATCAACTAAAAAGATTTCAACTTTACGACCTACTGCATTCTCAAAGACGGACTTATAATTGGAACTGATAATGGTGAGCTGCTCTATTTTGCTATTAATGGAGAGTTTAAGGCTATTTTAGCCAGCAGTCCAGGCGAAAACTACACCATATAAACTCTGCTTTATTTACCAAATAGCAGTAAATCCTTTATTGTCGGTGGCTCTGATGGACTTCTCTACCTTTACTCAAAAGAAGAGTCTAAATAAACCAAATAAGCAAAGAATTTATACGTAAAAAGCGAGAGAAAGCTATCTTTAAATTAATTTAAAGGCAGAATTACTAGTTTACTTTCTACCCCTAAATAGGATCTACTATTCGTCGGTCTCAACACTGGAATCATTCTTAAGTTATCATTAGACAAAAACGAAGAGCATAACTGCGAATATGCTCTGCAATCTTTTCATACTGATGCGATTACTGGTTTGGATGTTTGTCTTAGAAAATCTTTAGTTGCAACATGCTCCTCAGATCGTTCAGTACGAATTTGGAACTACCTTGAAAAAAATAATCTGTAGATCATAAAAATATTTGAATAGAAACCATTGTCGCTGTCTTTCCATCCCTCTGGCCTTCATTTGTTGGTTTCTTTTCCTGACAAAGTTAGAATCATCAATATCTTGGATAATTAACTCGTTAACCTCAAAGATTTATCAATTAAAAACTGCTATGAGGTGAAGTTTTCACATGGAGGGCATCTGTTTGCAGTTGTCAATAATGTCATGGTGCAACTATTTAACTTTTATACTCTTGACCAGCCACCGCATTATCAGTTTAAAGCTCAAGCAGGGTAAATCATTTAACATTTAGAAAATTTCAAACCATGATCTGGGAAGAAGATGATTTGGCCATATATCTGGGCACTTCAGATGGATTTGTCTTTTATTATAAACTATAAGATCCAAGTGTTCGACTCCAGGTCTTAGCTGCTCCTGGCTTTTCAGTGAAAACTTTGGCTTGCCTTTTTACATCGAAAGACGAAAAATTAGGAAATATAAACGAGAGAACAGTTTACGTTGGTGGAACTTTCAATACTTCAGTGACCAACTAAAATAAATGCATTTACGAGATCAAAATAACTCCGAAGACAGTATAATATAATTTATTCAGTAAAATAAATAGCGAGGAGAAAGCGTTAAGTAAGACCTAATAAAATATAATATTTCAGCCCCATCTAAAATCTTCACAAATGCCAACGTTTCTCGAATTGTGCTGACAAACAGTAAAAAAGTGTTCATTTATTGCACGGATGAAAAAGACGAGTTGGGCTCAATCCGATACTGTAAATACCCTCTCAATTTGAGTAAGGAAATTTTTGAGATTCAATCTCATCGATGCAAAATAACAAAATTGGTCGTAACTTACGATGACAATTACATATTTTCAAGTGGGGAGGATGGTTCATTTATTTGCTATGATTTCAAGGACAATAACAGCAAAACAAAACTTTAAATGCCTGATTTGTCTGAAGAGTTTTTATTCTCCAAACATAAATTGCTAGAGCTGAAAAGTTCACAATAGAATCTGAAGATATCCAATGCTGAGCAGAAATAGAAAAAATAAAAATCGAATAAATAAACGAAAGAGCTCAACGATAGATTGATCAACGAATTGAACTATAAAATATCAGAAAGAGAAAGAATATAAAAGATGAAATATGACAAGGAAGTAGAATAGATCAATCAAATGGAGAAAAATCAGATTCAGAAGTTGAATAAGTTGGAGTTGGAACATAAAAACAAGAGAGAAACTGTCGAAAAGGACTATGCTGATAAAATACAACTAGAACAGACTCGGTTCAGTGAACTTGGCAAAATGAAAGAATCAGAAAATAAGAAATTTAATTAAATAGTTTTGACCATCAAGAATACGCATGTTAAGAAAAAACAGCAAAAGGAAATTCAGTTTGAGGAAGAGCTTAGCAAGGAAAAAGAAGAGTTTAGGAGATATGAAGAAATTTACGAACAAAAGAAGAAGGAGTACGATGGAGAACAAGAAAAATGCGAAACTGAGGCAGAAAAAGATATCAAGGGCAATAAAGAAGAAAATTAGGTTAATATCAAAGTTTTGGAAGAGGCCAACAATAAGGCTGAAAACGAAAAATTAGCTAAGAAAAAAATATTAGAAAAGCAAGAACGCTCATTAGAGGAGGAAAAACACCGACTCAAGCATACTCTCGAGGATATCTAAAAAATAAAACAAAAACACGAATAAAATCTACAAAGGAAACAGTCACAAGCTAAATAAATTGAGGAGAGAGAAAAAACAATCAGGGATAAGGTCACCAGAATCAATTAACTTAAAAAAAAGACTCAGGAACTTTAAAAATTCAAATTTGTTCTGGACTACAAAATTAAAGAACTGAAGAGAGATATTGGACCTCGAGAGTAAGAAATCGCTAAAATGCGTTAACAAATAGCTAATATGAATAGTGAAATCATTCACTTCAAAGGTACTAACGATAACATGAACTTAATTGTGAAGGACTTGGTATCGAAGCGCAATGGCATGGAAAAATAGGTATCAGAACTCAATACTGACGAGATGAGCAACCTTAACTACATAAAGTCATTTTAATATGATATCAGTGACATGTATCAAAATTTCATCAGTGTAAAACTGCAATTATTTAGGATTATAAAGGGCTCAAATCCAAAGTTATTGAAATTTATAGGAAGTATGTCCAGGAGGAAAATAAAAAACAAATGGAGGGAATCGATCAGCAGAAGGAATTTATCAAGGAAAGGGCACATCTTTAATCCACAGTCAAGGGTCTCAAAGAAAAATTCAAGAAAAGCATCGAGCTACACGAAGCTGATAATAAGCGAATCATGAGCCAAAACGAATAGTTAATTTCCTAGATTAATGATTTAAAGAGAGAAAGAAAGAATTTGCAAGATGAATTTTCAAAGCGAGAACTGCAAAAGGAGAAAGCAATGAATCTGCATAAAGAACGGGAATAAACTCAAATTCTTTATGAAAAATTGGTTAAAGATTATAACCATCTCGTCGAAAACGAGAAGAAATTTAAAAAGAAAAATCAACCCTTGTAAGCTTGAGTGATAGTCATCCCTTTAATTTCACCCTTATACTCGACAACATCATTTTAATTATTAATTGTGCATTTATTAAAATATAGGATGAGAAATTCGACTCACCTGAAAATGCTCCTTTTGGGGTTGCTGGGAGGTTTTCTCACTTTTAGACGAGAAATACATGATTTTATGAGAATATAGCACTAGGATAAGGAATAGTAATAGCTTGATTTGCTTCGACTAAAACATTCTGAAAGCAGCAACGGCCCAGCAACTAATCAAGTTAGTAGAAATGAGATGTTGAAGTGATAGAAATACTTGATTATTATAATGAATTGATGCCATTTAAATGAAGAACACATCTTGTTAGTTACTAAATTAAAATTTGCTTACTTGATTTGAATATGTTGAAAGTGACTGTAGGCAATATTAATCTTATTTTCAAAAATATTGAGGAATATAATAATTATATCAGTCAATCATGGATAATCCATCTAACTCTGATGACATTGCCGAACAAAAATTTACTTAATTTATCGCAGCAGTTAAAAAAGGGTACCACCTGATTAATTCAGCTCCATTCAACAAGTATAGGACATTATTAGATCCTGCAATCCTGCCATTGTCAATAAAATTTAGCCACAAAGCCAGCACCCCGCCTTATACTTTGCAGTTCTTGTGCCTGAATAAGATATTTCCCAATAACTAGTTAAACTCTTAATTCGCAATGGCGCAGACTTTAAATTTAAAGATCACAACGGACAGACTGTCCTTTTTTATATCTGCAGATAGGGTAAAATTCAAATAATAGAGGAAAGGAGCAGTGTGCAGAGATTTTGTTCAGTCATGGACTAAGTCTTGATGATGTTGACAACTTTGGGCAGACTCCTCTCTTTTATGCAGTGAG
>Ga0302191_10000134_pt1 | contig 42332 bp, 25 predicted proteins | sample II_Bog_E3_1_FD_198775 | JGI IMG/M metagenome (GOLD analysis project Ga0302191, IMG submission 198775) | Peat permafrost microbial communities from Stordalen Mire near Abisko, Sweden - II_Bog_E3_1 | ecosystem: Environmental > Terrestrial > Soil > Wetlands > Peat | place: Sweden: Abisko...
TCATTAATTCAATCATATGTATGATATAGTCACAAAATGCATACATTAAGAACCCAATTTATTACATTGTTTATTTAAATCAAAGTATAGGGATAAAACAGTCATTTAATTGGCAGTTAATTGAACGAACCTAATTTATTTGCATTTTACTAACAGTGTTATTATAATTAACAAACTTATGCTGGAAACCAATCTCCAAAGAGGAGAACAACTGCACAACCCGAGATTAGCTGCAGAGGGCAAGTGTACTTGTGACTCCTGCCGAGTTGGTACCATTTCTCCTATTCAGTTCGCAATCAGATCTTTCCCCAATCAATTTCAAATGACTACAATTCCAACTACCTCGATAATTATCGCAAGCCTGAAATGGTGCCAGCAACGGCAAGCAAAGTTACTCGATATGACCTTATCAATAAAAATTATATCTTCCCTCAGGATAAGCATCAGACTGAGTCTAACTATACTGGCTCCTATAAGAACAATGCGGATCTGCGAGTGAGAACAGAAAAAATAAGCTATCAGGACAATGATATGTTTCCAAAGGGGAAATTTGAAGGAAACTCCTTGTATTTGGATTCGTACATGAATGCTCCAGGATCAAGAGGAGAACAGGTAAGGAGAGAGGGAGAGCTGAGAATAGGCGGTAAATTTTAGGGACAGTCAAACTATTCTTAAAACTATCCTGGAAAGGAATTAGGACGAAGGGCAGAAAAAGTTACATTTCCAGATAACAAAATAATGCCTGAGGGTAAATTCGAAGATACGAGTACTTACAACAGAAACTATATCAACAACCCTATTCAGTACAATCCTCAGTTCAGGCCGGAGGGGGAATTGAAAGTAGGAGGAGGACTATTTAACGGACAGTCTAGCTATTTGGCTGATTTTGCTAATAAGGAGAGGGCTGCGCGTAGTGAGAAAATTAGAATACCTTCGAATGATATTTTACCGAAGGGGAGGTTCGAAGGAGACAGTACCTATGGCGGCAGCTATCAACCAACAACAGCTCAACGAAGTGAACAATTCCGCCCCGAGGGATAGTTGAAAGTTGGAGGTAAATTCTAGGGATTATCATCTTATTCAAAAGACTATGATCAGCGAGATAGTCCCTCCAAGCGTTAGAAGATTGTCTTCAAGGATAATCAAATAATGCCTCAGGGCGGGTTTGATGGCAATTCTACATACAACGACAATTACCAGCGAGGGCAAGGTTCACCCTCTAAAATGATTAAGCATGAACAGCAACTTAGAGTTGGAGGGGAATTCTATGGATAATCAAATTACTCTCAAAATTACTATAATAAGGGACTGCTGAACAAGGCAGAGAAAATAGTACAGCCGCAAAACAAGATTTTGCCTGAGGGTAGATTTGACGAGAACACGACCTATGCAGGCAACTATTTAGAAAATCCTATTCAAAGAAATCAGCAATTTAAACCGGAGGGACAGCTAAAGGTGGGAGGCGGACAGTTCGAGGGCATATCTAATTATGGAGCAGAGTATATCAAAAAGGATAGGGGTAATCGTTCTGAAAGAGTTATGGCTCCGCAGAATGACGTCATGCCCAAAGGAAAATTTGTTGGTAACAGTACCTATGAGGATACTTACATCCCTTCCTCTGTCGAGCGCAATGTTCAAATTCGCCCTGAGGCTAATCTGAGAGTGGGTGGCAAATTTGAAGGTAATTCGATGTACCACTAAAACTACGACAACCAGGGAGGTATTCCCCGATATTTGAACAAGCAGAATGAGTACATTGAGCATTGATCTTACAATATCGATTTCCTTTCCATAACTTATTAACGACTATAACGATGTTCCTTCAAAATAACAAAAAATAAATCTGAATAAACTTTGAGTTACCGTGCAATAACATCAATAAATGCAGGAGTTGTTTCTACTTCATATGCAATGATTAGATTTATATAACTAAGCTAGCACCTTGATATTTGATAATTAATTGTTATGATCAGCAGGGGAAACGTCAATCTCGCTTAGAGCGAGCTCAAACTCGAGGATATTGAACAGCAGCTTAAAGTCAAACTTGATAAAGCTAAAGAAATAGTTGGCATTTGCAGCAGTGAGGACGCTGTCGATAAGACGCATGAGGAATTACTCACATAACTCGAGGTATGCGTAGTCTTATTCATAACCTGGAAATGCCCGAATTCAATCCTACCGTCGATTACAGTGATTAGTACTGGAAAATATATCTCGAGAACGAAATTAGCTGTGCATTGATCCGAGACATATCAGAAAAGAAAGGTCAATTAAATGAACTTATTGAGCAGATAGAGGTATTATTTGCTTCATTTAGAGCCTTCAAGATTAACACTATCGTCTCAACCGCCTCAAGAATCGAAAAAAGAATCGCAGGTTGGCGACTGAAATTGAAAAAAGTTATATGTGCCCCTATGACAAATGTCGTCGAATATATGGATCGGATGTTTCATTGAACCTGCACGTCAAACTTAAACATAATGGAGGCAATAAAACTGACCGCGAAAAGCTTGCAGTAATTGAAGGGTAATTCAGGAAAAGATATGCATAGCTGAGGAGAATCATCTACCTCCTCCTGACATGACTCTCAACCTTCCTCCGGGATATTTGCGCGTATCTCTTCCTAACTCAGTAATATCGCAAGCTCTACTTCCAAAAAGACTTTATTGAGGCTGAGTATCATATAATCGTAAACAACAACAACCTCAAGCAGGAAGAGCCGAGCTAATCCTACTCCTGATCTTTTTAACTTTGCGGGATTAATAAATTCATATGGCACTCGAACCAGAGAATGGAAAATCATTTATTGGAAGTGTATTCGTTGAGAGGTTTCTTGAGGAGGTGAATGTTGTTGGTCGATGAGAACTGTCTCCTTGACAGCTCTTTGGTCTTTGTTAACTTGGAGGTGGAACTGCTTTGCTGAAGAGGAGGATTTTACTTGTCCTTTTTTTCCTCGACACCAGTTTTTAATTTTCGTATCTTTTTGATAAGGGTTGATACGTGATTATATCTCATTTTGATATCCTAGTTAGCCTCAGAGATTTTATTCAGTTTGATAATGCTTTTCTTTCGATCTTGACCAAAGCAGAGAACCTGCTCGCTTTCCACCAGCATGTCAAAACCATCCTTGAACTTGGTATGGAATGTGCTGTTGCTGAGCCAAAACATAGTATAATGGTTGGTGATGTAGTAAGCAATTACATACACACTAGAAGGCAGATTGTCCTCTCTGAGCTTGCTCAAAGGATTTCGAGGTTCATCTTTCCCCTCTTCTTTGTTTTTCATCTCCTTAAAAAAATGAGTGATGATCTTCATCTTCCTTTGCAGGCACTCCCTCTCTTGACCATATTCAAACATCTATGTCTCGACTTCTTTGCAGTTCTGCACAGTCACATAACGGAATCTATTAAATTTTTGGTTGGAAATCAAACAAGTTGTATCGTTGAAACGCATACCGGTTTGTAGTGTGTTTAGACGATAAAATAATCCATATTTTGGTTGCTATTAGAACAAAGATATCCATATTTTGTTGTTGGCAGCTTATTAGTGGATACTTGGAGTTGTCTTTTTGCGAGTGAGCATTGCCGCTGTTGATGTTGTGCGCGTCATTGAGCCAATAGACCTTTCACTCTTCCTCATACTGGGCACAACTTAAATTTTCTCAGTTGCCATTTGACATTTATATTTACTTGCTGATTCTTTCGAAGTTCGAGAACTATTGATGTTGAATTACCCCTCATCAATTTTTCCACTTTTTTCCAAAGATACTCTCGTTGAATGTTTCATTTGTTCCATAAAGTTTTTGCAGGGCGGACATGCCAAAGTGGATCTAGGTAATGATTTGGGTATTTCCTCATTGGTTAAAAATTCATCAGTGAGCAATTCATCAATGGTGGCTCTTTCTGCAGGATTTAGCTTCAGCATTCGGGAAATAAAACGCTTGGCTGGTTCAGAAACCTTAGAACTGGGAAAGGAATAGTCGCACAGTTTAATCTTTTCGTATGTAGACTTAACTTCGGTGGTTTAAAAAGGAGGCCTTCCAAATAGAAAGGCAAAGGCAACTACACCCAAACTCCAGATATCCACCTCGTAGGAATGGCCCTTCTTATCTAAATAATTATTCAAGATACTTTCAAGAATTTAGGGGGCAATATAATTGGGAGTACCACAAACAGTTTTGCGTCTTTCCCCCTCATGATTGAGCACAGTCGCCAAACCAAAGTCCCCCACCTTTACTTCCAACTTATCGGAAAGAAAAAAATTTCCAAGTTTAAGATCACGGTGTATGACCCTCTGATTATGGATGTGTTTGACAGCTGATATAAGTTGTTTCATGTAGTATTTGACCTAAATTTAAGTAAGAACTTTTCTTCTCTTGAGCAATTAGTTGAGCGTCTATGTAGGAAAGGACGTACGTTATTGCTACACAACTCCAGTAGAATGTATACGTACTCGTGGTCTTCAAAAAAGTGCTCAAATTTGACGATATGGCGATGCTTCATTCCTTTGTGGATTAATATCTCGGACTGTAATTTTTCTTTCGCTTTACCTTTATTTAGACTTTCCTTGGTGATTACTTTGGCCGCATAGCGCAAGCCTGTCTCCTGGGATTGGAATTCGTAGCATTCAGCAAATCCACCCTGTATCGCATTTGTCGTACCTTGCCAAGAGTACGTCCCTTAAGATAGATCTTAACCTCACCATTTTCCATGACTTCTTCAATGTACTCTGCTGCTGCATAGCGAATGAATTACCCTCGTTTTTTTTGAACATGGGATTTAACGATTATCAAGTTATATTTAAACATCAGTAATATGACCACTAACATCATCAATATATCTTCTTTTATGCTTAGCTCAGCACACGGTTGTTTACAGACCAGCTGTTGCCAAACAGGTTCTCAAACAATCAACACAGCCACCTGATATAATTTCCAGTTATGAAATCATAGAGCTAAAATATTGGATCAAAAGCTAAAAGTTAAATCATCATTGTCGATAGATAATGAGTTCACCTAAAATCAAGCAGAAATTTGTGTGATTAAATCATCACTATAATTATGCTAAAATAAAGAAGGGAAATCCCAATATGTAAGGCATTAAATAATCTTCTTCAGAAATTATGAATAAAAATATCCATTCAATAGCTATAACTATGAAAAATGACTATATGAGCAATTTGATTATTATTGTTTTCAAAGCTTGTAGCACGATATTTTTGGATGAAGATTGGATTTAATTATTTCCCTTATTATCGAAACAGCTCATGGCTGGAGATATTGTTGTCCACTGAGAAGATTTCGCATAAATCACTTTGTTGTTATCGTCAGCTGCAATAAAATCCAGTAAATATGGGAGGGAATTTTTATCTTTTGTTTTAAAAGATTTATATATAAAAAATTATATTATTGGATAGTAATAAGGAGGTTTGAAAGTCAAAATTTGTTGATTAAATACTTTAATTGCAAAACTAATCATAAATTTTAAATCTAATTAAAGAGAATTTATGAATTAAAAAAAAATTAAACTTTTCCATGAGAAGGGTTGCTAGGATTTTATTATGTTTTGACTTCAAGTTCTTTAGAAATTATATATTGCAGAGTGTGAGCCAACATTCAAATGGATTTTAAATTTATTCAACAAAATCAATTCAAAAATTAAATTTTTACAGTTTCTACAAACAGTAGAGCTTCACTGCTAATTCAGAAGCTTTTTTTAACTGCAGTTTGCCATAATATTAGTTTGATATCCATTTTATACATATTTGATGGGGAAAAAAAGATTAGCTCATTGGTTTAATATTCAACGATAATGAAAAATGCAGTAAAAGATGATACCTGCATCAACAAAGAATCGCTAAAAACTTGAAATAGAACAAGATGGCATCTGATAGCCTATGAACATAAATGGATCATGTTAATCTCAAAAGATTAAATCAAGGGCTCTGATCATTTTGAATTAAAAATTAGGCTAAGTGGTTGATAAAAATCAATGTTTGGTCTTTCAATTATTCTGTTTTATTTTAAATGATTTCTAAAGACACCCTCATTTAAATCATGAGAGTGTATTTTAACTATCATAATTTTTAAATATTTAAATGCGCCCATTGACAAAAGGAAACATTTTAAATTTAAACGTAGAAGCTCATGAGGAAACCAGAAAAAGGAAGAACAGTACGTGTTCAACAATAGAAATCCACATGAATATAATTCCTTAAGAAAAACGTGACTGCTTCAGCGAAGTCAATTTGAAAAAACAAAAAAATTAACATAAAGAATATACGTTCTCCAAGAATGACCCAAGATAAGCATAAATTTTTTTATAAAGACCTAGATAATTGTAGAATTAATAAAATTAATTTTTTAAAAAAAAGAAGAAGCTTGAGAAGCAACTATTAAACTCATCGACGATTATTGAAGTACTTAAAAAAAATATTTCTCAAAAAAAGAAAGAAATAAATTAAAAAAGGGAAGAGGAATTATTAGTAAGTAAAATTAAAAGGAAGAACCTGCTAATAAGATTGACAGAAGAATAATAATTTAGAATATAAAACAATTTGATTATGGCAATAGAACAAAAAGTGTAAATTTAAGAAGGAATTAAAACCTTATATTAATTATAAATCAATTAAGTTAGGAAGAGCCATTAAAATGATATTGAAAGATTTGAAGAAAGACAGATTAATACAATTTATAAAAAGTACTTTACCACTTCTCCTGAACTAAATTAAGGAATAATGCTTTTATCATGCTTAACATTGGATGAAAAAAAATAAAAAATTCTTGATTTAATTTTAAAAAAGAAATATGAGCGGAATAAAATAAAAACTAATTAAATCAAAAAACAACGGAATTAAAGAATAAAATAATTAAAATAAGAATTGAATTTTTAACAAAATTAATTAAAAAAAGAAGGGAATGAAATATTTTTATAAATAAAGGAAAAGAGGAAGAAACTTATTTCTTCATAATAATAATTAAAAAACTAAGAAAATTAAGGTAGAAGAAAATTCATAAAATATTAAATACAGGATGTATAAAAGGAACTTTTGTAATTGAGTGATAAATTTAACTTTAAAAAAACAAAAATTAAATAGTTGGAAGATAGAATGCCAGCAAATATCGCAATGATTAATGTCTAAAATTAATTACCAATCAGAGGAGTCATAAATCTATAAAAAGAATGGCAAGAAGTACAAAAACAAAAGGAATTATATATAACTAACAACAATTAACAACTAAAAATAGAAAAAAAAAGAGTTTAAAGAAATCGATAAGAATCAATTAATCGATTGAACAAATGCTATACTTTCGGGTAAGATCTCACAGAAACAGAAACAGATTGTATTTAAGAGACTCGATTTTTTAAAAAAGTATCTCCAGCTCTCTACTTCTAATTGAGACAATTAGAAGAGAATCTCTATTAAATACAATCAATTTAAACTTTGGAATGTTTGGTGACAAAATAATTAAATTTTTATAGATAAACTAAATAAAAGATTCACTAACTAAGGCACAATCGAGATTTAAGACTTAACTCACAATACCTTGAAATAGATAAAAATAAATTCAGTTACACAGTTAATACAGGAAGAGGTAATACAATCGTTCAATAGGAAAGATTTATTCTTAAAGAAGGCAATCTGAAGCCGAGCAAGATGAGCTCCAACTCTAGTTCCAAGATAAACTCGAATAATCCAAATCAGAAAAAATCTAAGAAAAAATCATCAGATGGGACAAAGCCACTTTGGAGAAATTGATTATTCATCATATTGATTATGAAACTATCACCAGATTGCATTATATATTATCATTAATAAAGATAAAATTATATTTTAAATATGAATCTTATAAACTAATATAGAAATAAGTTTAATAGCAATCAATATTATCCGTTTTGTTTGTATATTTTTAATAATCATGGATAACAAACTAAAACAGATCTTCACTAACTAATGCAGAATCAAAATTTAAGAACCAACTCACAATCTCTTGAAGCAAATAAAAATAAGATTAGTTTCACCATGAATAAATTAATAGATACTTGATTATGAAATTATCACTAGATTGAATTATTTATTATTAATAATGATAAGATATTAGCTTTCAACATAAATTTTATAAATTAATGGAGAAGCTAGTGATTATTAATTTATTTTGAACAGCAGCCATATGACTATTCACATTATCAATATCTATGCTTTTATGCCCAGTCCAGCACACGGTTGTTTATATATCCACTGTTGTCAAACAGATCCTTAAACAACCGCCGCAGCCATGTATAGTCCGGCTCTTATTCAAATTAAAGAGTGCGCACATACTCGAAGTATTGGCGAAATTAATCTAAATGAATGATTATTTACCAGGTAATCCTTCACACAGCAGGGAAATGGGCACTGACTATTTTTTTTCTTTAATAGTTAAATCTTTGTATTCTTACTCGTTTAGACAATCATCCCAAGGCAATTTTCCTCTTAGAAAATATATGAGCATATAGCCAAGACTTTAAAGATCATCTCTTCTGCCAGTCTCTTTATAAAGCAAAAAAATACTCTTTTGGATGTGTGAAAAGATGCTTTTGAATCGTAAGTTGGTTTTTAAGCGTTCTTTCTCAGTTTATAGCTTAAAATGTTTATTATCAGGGTCCAAATACTTTTCGCAATTTTCAAAGTCTATCATAAATATCTTGTCTTGCTTTTCGCCCAGCCCCACCAGAAAGTTTTAAGGATCTACATCGTTATAGACCAATCCCTTCGAGTGAACCCATTAAATTCTATCGATAATTTGATCAGCAATGAGTAATACAGTTTTTAGAGTGAACATCCCTTTGCAATACTTCAGTAGTTGCTACAAGGAGGGTCCCAGGATGTCAGTAACCAACGCGCGATAATTATTTTCGATGCCATACCAGTAAAGATTTGGGATTCCCACACCTCCTTTTACTAATCTAAAAAACTTAGCCTCTCTCTAAAGAGAACTATCCTTTTCATTTACATTTTCCAACTTAATAGCGATTTAGTGTTCAGTGGCCAACTCATAGCCAAGGTAAACTTCTGATTTTTTTCCGATGCCGATGCGGGTCGATGTAGCGTATTTTTTGTTAAAAGTAAGTTATAACTTTTTCATTAAAATAATTATAATCATCGGAGTGTTGATGTAAAAGTTCACGAAAATGGATCAAAATCTTTCTCTAATTCATTTCGGGAAACTTTTGAATTTTTACCCTTGATTGAATTAATGAAGATAGTTTTGTAGAGTTTCATTTTAAAGAGTTGAAAATACAATTTTTCAGGGAGAAAAATGTTTTTTATAGATTTAGGGAAGAGATTGTTTATAGGAGTCATTATTTTAATTTGAACGCCGCCCTCTGTCTATAATAGATATTTGCAATTACAACATGAAGCTTTTAGAAAACAATACAAAAATAGCTTAGGTTGAGTCAAGACTCACAAAATACACATATCTGAGCAAATGCAATCTGCCAGGCTATCCTGACGGCCTACTTTTCCAAATATTGACATCATCTAAACGTAAAGGCTGCCCTATTTTAGAGTACCCTGATCGCAAGACCAACCCTAATTTCTATCACTGGTACATCCTAATGCATCAGTTTGCTCCTTCCACCCTCTGCAAGTGGATCGAAGATAGGCTTTATGAAGATTTGGATGATACTCTTATACCTAAACTGACCGAACTTCAAACTGCACCTGTGACCACCGTTCCCCTCAGGGCCAGTGACAGCAACAACCGGCCTAATGAGAGGTGTTCTCGTCAAAAAAACAATAAAACCTCAGCAGGCACTTAGATAGGCTATGTGATTGATATACTTTTGAAAGATGATTCAGACAAAATGATCGAAGTACTGAAACAATGTTTAAACAGTTATGGTTAAAAGGTTAGCTCCTAGAGATTAAAAACTACAGTCCAGAGAGAGGGGCGAAAAGTAAAAATATTTTACCGCGGATAGATGGGCCGATACAAGTAATTGATAGATGTGGTGTCAAAATCAATAGAATTTGACAATATGCTCGTCAAAAGGGAAAATAATCTAAAAACTTCAAGGGCTTGAGTCTTTTTAATATCTCAACATATTCTTTGATATTATGTTTACGTTTATATATTCAATATTTACCCTAATCAAGAACCCATTGGCTCGTGATTGAGATAGGACACTTGTCTAATTTAAAGTTCAAGTAATAAGAACTTGCAAATAGTGCTTAAAAAGTATTGGAAGCGATATGAAACACATAAATAAAATTAAATAATTCATAAAAAAAATTGGAAAAGCTTGATCGCAACTATTAAAAAGGATATGAGAAAATAATAATAAAATAATTGGAGATGTTTCTAAAGATTTAAATAGTAAAATTCAAGTTAAAATTAAATTTTTAAAAATATGTAAGGTTTAATGGAAAAAGTATGGCAGCCAAATATAATAGTTTTGTGATATTTATATTTTGATTGTTTTTATAAGTTCTTATGAGTTTAAAATCTCTTTTAGTAGAAAGATAAGCTCATAATTTAATAATATTCAATGAAGAAAAACAAGCCCCGATCACTCAACCTTGTTCTGAAGTCTTCATAACCATAATCACGAAACAAATGCAAATTTAACAAACTTACAAAAGATAAAGAAATAGAGGACATAGAGATATTACCATAGCCAAAGCCATAACAAAGAAAAAATAAAATTGTTAACCTCACAAAAACCAGAGCGATCGAGGACAGAAGTTATTCTTAATAAAAATAAAAATAATAAAAATCGAAGCAATCGTAAATGAAGCCAATGAGCTTACCAACCCAATTTAATTTAGATAAAAGTTAGCCGTAGAAGTAGAAGGTTTTATAAAAAATAAATAAAATAAAGCTTCGTATTGATATGAATCCATCTCAAACAAAATAAATTTTATAATAACAAGGAGAGTTACTATCTAAGTCTAGAAACAGCAAATATAAAATGGTAAGTTCGAGACAAATATTGTACAGCACCTAATAGCATTAGAGATATATAAAAAATAAAAGAAAATTAGCAAAGATAATTTAAGATGAACTAAACAAAATAACTACAGGATAGCGAATGGATCAAGAAATTAAAGATTATTTTATAAGGTAATTTTAAAGCATTATAAAATAATATAGAAATTAGACTGAGAATGCAAATCATAAACGGTAATAAGATTAAAAAATAGATCTTCAAGAAAGATTGAAAATTAATGATGACATTTTGGAACATTAGATAGAACTGCTCGTATTCTATAAGACATTGATTTGCTCAGATTTAAATGATTCGAATGAACCACTATAGAAAAGATACATATAAAGAATCAAATTGTTTCTAATTAAAGAAGAAAATTAAATAAAAAGTCAATTATAAAAAAATTATAAATAAAGATTAAAAAGATTAAAAATAAACGAGACTCATTAAAAAGAAAAAAATTAATTGTAATTAAAAAATATGCAAGCAAGTCCTCGATTACGACGGATAAATAAATAAATATAATAACTCTCGTAAAATTTCAATAAAGAAAAAGAAATTTATAAGATCAGCTTAAATGATGCTTATCAAGATAAGATAAAATAATTGTAAACATAACTATAATTATAGTTAAAAAACCTGGGAAAAGAAAGAGAAAGGGACGAAAAAAATTAAAAAAAAACTTTTTAAAGATTAACGAAATTTGATCGTTAATGTAAAGAAATGGAGAAATACAAAGTTTTATAATTCTACAATCAGCGAAGAAAAAAGGAAGTTATGTTTCCCTCAAAAACTATTTAATAGACTTAATAGAAAATATAATTGGAATAAAAAATTAAAAAAATTGAATTAAATTACTAAAACTCAATTAGGTTCTGTAAATTAAGATGCGATTAAAATACTAATATGATAATTTCAGAATACAAATGCAAATAGTAATAACTTCGGAAAAAATGTGAAAAAGTTAAAAAGAGCTGTGAATAAAATAAATAAACAGATGAATATTGGTTAAATGCATTATCAAGATACGACTCTTATGAAGAGATGGTCAAAAGATATTAACAAGATAAAATAAAGCTTAAAAAATAATAAAAATAATAAAAACAAAATATTAACAAAAATATATAACAGTAAATACAATTTTTTTCCTAGCGCGTGTAATCTATCAAGCAATAAAAATAAACTACTTAACAAAATTACCAGAAGGATTTAAGTAGAATACAAAAAGAATTCTAATAATAACATAAAAAATGTTCATTAATGTATTAATCAAAAAAATATTAATATTAATATCCAAAATAATTGTTTGAACATATGGGTAAAGACTATCAGTACCACATGTGGCGATATGTAAGTAGTTTGGAGTCATATTCAATTTATAAAAAATATGAAACAAATAAATTCGACAGGAATAAATAATAATATTTAAATAAATTATCTCGTTCATAATTTTAGTAGTTGGAATAATTTCATAAGCTAATAACTCATTATTTAGATGAATCTTTTTAAACTAATGATTATTCAAAAGCTAAGCAGTTACTTTCATAACAATTTAAAAAAATAACAGACATCTTGAAAGCAATAGAATCATACAAATCTTTGACCGAAGATATTTCATAAACTGTAGTTTTAGAGGAATAAAAAGCAAAAATTAGCAAAAATAATCATTAGATCCAATAAAATAAATAGTCTTTATAAAAATTAAAAATGGAAAAAATAGAAGATGAAAAATAGTTAAAATAGTTATAACTGTTACTATAAAAAATAAATTAAGATGAAGCACAGATAAAATGGAATTAGGATATATATTTGATAGTTGAAGAAATGATCATGCTCTAAGATTATTATTTAAATTATCAATTTATTATTCACATGTAGAAATATATAGTTAGATTAAAGTTTGTGTTCTACACAAATTAATAATGCCAAATTTATAAATTTTTTATTTGGTAAAAACGAATATCATTGATGATCCTCTTTACAAAAGTAATCAATGTACATGACTCTTTAGAAGTATATTGAGATATTTTTGTATTTTATGTACTTAATAGTGATAAATAAATTTCCATTGAATCCGAAAATTAGCTTATCCTCGTTTGCAAGAAAATCTACCTTTAAATTTGTGGATAAATATCTTTTTGTTCAAGTGTAATTGATTATAAATGATTATAAATTGACAATAATTATAATGAAGAATATGGAAAACTATTTATCTATTAGATATCCACACTAAATTTCATATTATGAATAATTTCATGAATATTTATAGTTAATAAAAATATTTGGATTTATATAGTAACATCTAAAATGATAGACTGATTATAAATAGAAATAATTTATGATCACTCAACTTCATCCTAGTCATTATATTTATAAAAAATATCCTTTTCTTTGAATTTAACTACTATTACTTTCAAAAGTAACTCTGTCAGCTGGGGTTATAAGTCAAGTAAATATGTGATAAAATATATACAGCATTTAAATTATTCAGGCATTGATTTCCTGATAGCTTTAAATCCTGGTGAGGTAGTTCATAAACTCATCTTCCCGTATAAAGAGGCTAAAGTCAAATGTTTCCATCAGTTCCAGTTCAAGAGTGTTCATCTCTTGCTTGCTAATACCTCCAATTTTGGCATAAAATTCGTTCTTGTAGTAAAAATCATCCAAAAACTTTGCAGCGATCATTACACAACTGATCAGTAACCTATGTCAAGAATACTCTACCTGTGGATGTTAAAATAGTTTATTATCAAATTTTATACCCTCTCCTGGTATCGGTCGATATAGATCAGCGCAGCCACAAACACACTAGCCGAACAGTGTGAATACTTGCATATTCCTAGGTGGGGCATAACCTACGTTTCAAGTAGCCCAACACAGCGATTGCCGGGACTTACTTACAGTCGAATAACGAAGTCTTTTTTGGTAAAGCAGCAGTCTAAGCTAATAGGTCAGTAAGGAGCTTGTCTATCAAGTGGATAAGTTCAGTCTTGTCCTATAGCAGCGAGTACCTGCTTGCAGACTTATCCATCACTATATTTATATTATACAACCACTCATATCCCTTTATCAAAGAATAACTCAACTAGAATATCTATTCATACAACTTCAAAGCAAGATATCATCAAGGCAGCATCATTGAATTGGTGAAGGTAAACATTGGTCGGATCAACTGGTTGTTTTATTGGGCGAGATTGCTAGTAGGCGGTGCAGGTTTTTCTTGGAGATGAATTTACGGCTGTTTTGATGGTAAGGTCATTTGTGGTTACTTCTTCTGGAAGTATGATTGTTTAACTGATGTACGATTAATTTATATCCTTTTTTATTCTTCAGGTTAGATAGAGATGGTTTCTGATAGGGGATGCTCTTTTTCCATCATGATAACTGAGTGAGTAGCTTTCTTATTTGATTCCTATTTCTGAGGCTCTTTCATGTTGCTGCGAGTTACCAATAGTTTTGGCACTTATATGTCTTTCTAACGTTTTATCTCTTGTTATTTTCTTTTGGTTTCTCCAATCTGCATAAATTCAATCTTTTATCCCAGATCCTATATGGATTAGGAATGAGACTGTCCTTAGAATATCGTGCTGTTATCATCAATATCAAGCGATTTACGAATACCCTTCTTAAACTATCGGATACTGTTAATCATACTTTTCTTCAGCCGCAGATTTCGCTACTACTCATTGCCAAAGATATAGTCTAAATCATTAATCAGCATTTAGGTCACTATCACTGACTTGCTTGCGTATATTAAATCTTGAACTGAGGGTATTTCTGATCTCATTAGACTCGGACTGAAACAGATAGCAATATTATGTGCTGTCATTTTACTGCTTTGCTCATGAGGAATCACATCTTTTTTCAAGAATTCCATCAAGAACATCAAAGTATTAAAGTTAAGGAGAGGTAAGGCTCCAATAATCTGCTTCAGTTGCCCGCGCGTGTCAGACACGCCTTGATTATGCATAAGTGCTTGAAATGCTGGATAAGGTATAATCGGTTCTTTAAGATTGTTAAAAAACTTCTTAATGAGACTAGCAATTAAATGAGAGTTCTTAATATGAGCCAGATAGTCATAGTTGCGCTTGCATAGTTAAGTCAAAGTCTCATTTTGCTCATCAATAGACACACTTTTACGAAAAATTCCCTCTTCGCTTAAACCCTACGGCTTACGCCTAAAGTAATGGATGAGCACCTGGATGATAATTGGAATACCACAATCGCTCAGCTAGAAGTTTTATAAAAGATACACTTCCTTAGTGATCAATGCATTGATGGAGCATTAAAACTCATGCTTATCTTTGAGCTCTTCCTCTGTCATGTTTTGTCCCTCCAAATTGATGCGATAATTCTGTAGTGAAGCTCTGCGTTTGAGTGATGATGGAAATTCCGAACTGATTTCTTCTGGCACGAAAGATACAAAATCATGGACAGGTATTTTGAGTTTTTACAGTAGTTAACTGCATGTGTCAAGAGTCGAATAGTGTTTATTGAAATATTTATTGATTGCTCCAAGGCCAACATAATCGCAAGCTTTGATGTAGAAGTATGGCTTGATCAATATGAAGGCCTACATCTGCTAAATCATCTTCAGAGGCAGCAACGAAAAGATATGCTTAAACTAGAAGTAATAATCAGATGATGGAGTCTCGTGGTTGAAGTAGACGAAAGTAAACGGTTAGTCAGCTCTACATTAATCATAACTTACGAAATCTGGAAATTTTTCATAAAAGCGAGAGTAAGATTTGTTGTATTCTTACCAGGCGAAGGTTGCAGATATCCATACCAGAAATAAATAGTACGATTATCCTTGGTGGTAAATTTCTCTAAGATGGATTCATTGATGAGGTTAACCTCTTCCTTCTTCTCCTCAGCTTTCTCCAAATATTTTTGGTACTCCTTCTCGGAGCGATCCACTACTTCTTTGAAATGGTGATTCTTCTAGTACATTTCCTGGAAACTGAGATTTGCAAATTTGTGCATGATATTACGAATTATTAGCAAACTTAGTAATCATATCAAAATTGATAATATCATTCCTATATCACCTTTAAACGCTTAAGAGGACCCTTTTAGATAAAACTGTCGCTTAGCTAGAACTATCGGCGCAGTTTGTTCTTTTACCCGAAGATAGTGATCAGGGCTGATTGAATGGGGCTCATCTATTCGCGGACATCACTCATCCATCTTTCGAAAATGTCCTCTTGCTGCTTTATTTCGGATTTAATCCTCTTCAGACGTAGAATATGAGAAATTGCATCTTTGCGATCACTTATGAACTGCTGCTTCATTTGGTGAATCTTTTATATTTGAGCAGGAGACAACCCTATTTATCGGTAAAGGGGATTTGTCCATTTGTCTTGACGTTAGGCTGCCAGCCCCTATGGTGAAGGCATATCTTAGAACAGATCGGTGCTAGTTGCTGCTGAGTGCATAAAATAGCGATGCATCGCTGGAAACATAGAGTTCACGATTTGCTTGAAGTTATATTCAAGGTTGGCCTGTCTCTCCCTGCCATTAGCGCCAATTCTACTCTGAATCAATGAAAATTTACTTGTAAAAGGTCCAGCAGCAGATTAATATGATCAATGTCTGGATCTTCGTTTAACGTGCTTCTTTATAGTTCAGCAAAAGTATAGGCATGTTCATTTGAATTCTCTATTATAATAAAGGTACTTGATTGACTGTTCGAATTGCCTACATTAGCTGGTCTTTACATTTTGAGATATCTCCTTCATGCTTTTCTATTTACGCAGTTAAAACCTTCACATTTTCCTCTAAACTTTCCACATATTTTTTCTTCTTTTCCCTTGACTTGAGACCGGCCAACCGTTTCCTTTATTCACGAGAAGATCCCTTTGTGCCATCTTCAAGTGAAACCTTGGATGCTGCTTCTGCATTTTCTCGATCAATCATAACTTGTTAACTTTCCAATTCAAGTTCCCTTTAAGAATCACTCTTTTCTAATCCTGAAATAAATATTGTGGGGGAAAACAGATTGATATTTTATTCACGCATGAAGTTCTACATTTGGCAGCACCAGTACTCAATTTAATATTTATAGAATAGTTAAAAAAGACCCTGATAATAATCATATCACATTTCGGAAAGGAGGACAGTGATTCTGGCAGCAAATTTTATACTATTTTCTTATAGATAGAGCAAGGATATTAAGATTGACATTATCTGTCAATAAAATTAGAAACAGATTATATTGGTTTATGGACAATCAATAATATCTCTTTTCTAATATGCATATTCAAGCATCGTATATGCTACTCTATCAAAAACAATAGAAGACATCAGTATTGAAGGAAGATCAGCCCTGAATTATGCTGTTGTTAGAAAATATTGATTATTATATTGATTAGTACTATAATTCATGTTCAACCCCAAGTAGAGACTAGAACAGATACGCCGCAATAAGACTGCCAAATAGGAAACCTCCTCCTTCTTAGCAGAAAATAGTAATCCCGTTCCCCTCTTTCCTGAAACAAAACCTCAAATAGATAGCAGTCAGGATTTGTTGGTTAGACTCACCAAACTATAAAACACAGTAGCTCAGTTATCAGGATAATTAAACAATTCTAACGAGCTAGTAAATAGCCTTCGTCGTTAAAACAGTTAACTTGAGACCAAAGTCCTAAAACTCGAGTATGAAAACAGTCAGTTAAAGGTATCATCACGAGCAGGCACTGATCGAGCACACTATAGCAATGGAAAAATAAATCAAAATAGTAGTAGTAAACTTAACTACAACAATAACTAAGATGTGGAAGGAAAGAAAGTTGAAAGCCCAATCTAAAAGGAAACCAGCGAAGTTTTCTCTCCTTAAGTCGAGGAAACGCTAGAACAGATCAGACGGTAGCCCCTTGAAAACATCCTCAAACGAAAATAGCAAAATTTTAGAGCGCTTAAAGCCGATCAAAAGCAGATGACTACTGGGAACAAGTATCTGAAGTAATTTGCTAACATCTGTAAGGATTATGGCAAGACCATAAAGAAGCCAGTTCTTGTGCTGAAGCTTCAATCCCAAGACTTCGAATGATCAGTTATATTTTCTTAAATCAATCATAAGATGACCATAAATATCAATTTTGTTTGATAGTATCCAAGTTGTTCAAAAATATAAAACAATACTTCTTATAATTCTAAATTGAACTTATTTCCGCATTTATAGAATTTAAGTTTAAAGATGATGTAATTTTTATTATGTTTTCATCTAACATTTAATTGTTTAGAAATTTAAAAAATAAAAAATTAATAGAATCTGCTCCGGAAAATCCTTGCAAGATATTTTAAATCATCTATCATGAATAAATCATCTAGAAACTCGTGAGATTTTCAAAAAAAGGCAAGTTTGTCGTTATTAATTCAAGTTAATAATTTGGACTAAAATATTCCTGAAGAATAAAGAGACAGAAAAAAGATATTCATAATCACAAGAGTTCCATTATTTGTATTGAACGCTTGTAAAATTATGGACATTCTGTAGTTTTTGTCTCACGTGATGAATCTCCACGTTTCTTGGGCTATGAAGAAGTCCGTCTCTCCACATTTTTACGGATAGATCTCCTTAAGGACTGAACTTCAACCACATTTTGCAGTTCTCCTTTATTTAATATTTTGGTGAGATAATACTCTAGTTCTCTAATGCGGTCTTGTATCAATTTAGGATCTTGATTGGTGCGATTCCAAAAGATATAAGACCTAGTTTTGGGAAAATCTGGTATTAATAGATCACTATCACGCTTGGTCATTTGCTCATGCAATTTTTTAAGGGTTTTAAATCGGAAATAGAGATGATAGTTGCACGCGAATGCAGTGTCGAAAATTAATGCCTGGTATACGATATAGTCCTTTTCCTTAAAGTAGTCACTGATAGTGACTGTATACCGCTCACCGTTATTTAACACGTAGTCTAATGATTCTAATGGTGAATACTTCGACATAGAAATAAAATAATACTACAGCCTGAATCATAATTACTGTTATGGAATGCTCAAGCTTGTTAAATACTTTGAGTAATGATATTTAATGGCATATGGTGAATGATAGGGACGTTCTTAATGATATCTCATCAAAGCAAGTGAGCTTTTTCGGCCTATTTTTTCTCACCGATCAATCTCAGCAACTCGTTGATTGAGGATTGAGGATCCAAACCTTTAGGGCAGGTCACAGTACACATACCAATATTTTCACACTCCTTTATTTTCAAGCTCTTGGACAGCTCATCCAATCTTTATTCAGTGTATTGATCTCTAGAGTCAATAACCCAACGATATGCTTGCATGAGGACGGAGGGGCCAAGGTACTCGTCAGGATGCCACCAATAAGAGGGGCAGGAAGTAGAGCAACATGCACATAGCACACACTCATAAAGTCCATCAAGTTTTTTTCTGTCCTCAATGCTTTGATAATACTCTTTATCCTAAGTTAAAATAGAAATACTCCTTCTTTTTTGACATCTTTGCGTTTAAGATAAGGTTGAATAGTCTTATATTGTGAGTAAAAGTTTGTCATATCCACAACTAAGTCCTTCAGTACAAACATATGTCCAAGGGGAGTAATAAGGGCGGGCTTGGACAGGTTAGTGTCGATTTAGCGAATGCAGGCTAATGTGTGTAGTCCGTCACAGTTCATCGCGCAGGAACCACAGATTCCCTCCCTGCAAGATCGTCTGAATGAAAGAGTAGGATCAAGAAAATCTTTGACATAGATTAGTGCATCAAGGTACATGGGAGATATCTTCTTGAGGTCGATGTAGTAGCTCACATATTTAGGCTAATCTTTAGGATTTTAAGGGTCATATTTGTAAATCAGAAATCGTTTCATCTTAGCCTTTTCCTCGGCGGGAAGAGATGGATCATGTTCCACAATATAGTTAGGATTGAGGTAGCTCTTTACTGTTGAGGTCACGCTATCGTAGAAAACCCGAAATTAGTTCCTGGGGATGGGATGGTGATGTGAAAACCGATAGAGATTACCACTGCCGAAGCAAGATCGAGCCAGCTTAATCATTTAATATTTATTATCAATATGGTGAATTATCACAAAAACTGCAGCCAATTTTGATAGTCTACCACTGCTCATCTAAAATCAGCATGCTCATATTTTAGAATGATTGTGGTGAAATTGTGTTTGTTCGTATCATGTGAGGTATGATAATATTTTGATATGGTTCATTTGCTGCAAGGATCAGCCCTCGATCAAGCCAAGTACCCGCATAGTCACCGGTGGGATACTGCCGTCCGCAAACACTACGACCGATACCAGGATCTCATCGACTCAGCCACCTACCGCCTGCAAAGAATTCAACGAGGATGGCTCGTATCTACTCTTTAAGTTAGTCTCTTCCCTACCCCAAATATTATAACACAGAACTTCTCGCGCTTCAAGTCCTACGCAAGAAGCAGGAAGTTGGATAAGTCGATCAAACCGAAGTCAATCTCTATAAAAACATCGACCCGTGCATTGCAACTCATTTCAACAGAACATTTGGATTCCCTATCGTTTTTCCAATCACTGGACTCGCAGTGGGCACTGGCTTCTTGGCATATGCAACTTATTTTAACTTTTCAATTCCCACCAGATTTGTGTTTACGATCGTGCCTGCAGTCATTGACTGGATTAGAGTGACGCGTGATCCTAGAAACGATCAACACTCTCTAGATTTCCTTAATTGGGTGGTGGGATATAGAAAAGCCAAATGTTTTGCAGAGGTGCATCATAAGGAGTTTCACAACTAAGAGGTACATTTACATTCACATAGAGTCGCAAATTGCTGGGCAATCACAATCTGACGGAAATGGGCAACCAGTTATTGAATTTGGCCTCTAAATGATTATTTTAGACCAATCCTGAGAATAATATATCATTTACATAGGAATTGGGGATTGATCATATAATTGTCAATATCTGCAATTATGGATATTGTCACTGACTCGATAATTGATCGAGGTCATATTTAAAATGAAACAGCCCATATTAAAGATTATAAGAATATTAAATAGATTTGAAGTCAATGGCTGAGAATTATTAATATTTGGCATTGCCCATAATTCGAGTATAAATTGTTGTTGAAAAATATAAAAATGAAAATATTTGAATATGGCACTTAGCAATACATAAATTCATAAGAAAGAGCAATAAATTAATGATTTATTTTTATTAAAGGCAAAAAGTTTATTAACTTTCTTGGTCTTTTTATTCAATTTATCGATTATTATGATTTATGAAGACAATATTTAAGCCTCTAAAAAAGTTTAAATCATATGCCTTATTCTTGATTATCATGCAATTTTTACAACTTTCACAAACGATTTTATATAATAGGACCTATTAGGTTTAGAGCCACGAGGGGTATTGCTTCTCGCCGCACTTGGCCTGTCATTTGCCATCGCAGGCCTCACAAGAAAATCATCCACAACTATCATCCAAAGGGCAAAGTGCTCAGATGTGCTCCAATACTTCTCTGCTTGCATTAAGGCGAAACATCAAAAATATTCTGGTATCTTTTGATGGTGAAGGTTGGTGTGGCGAGTAGCTCTGACCAAAATCTGAGAGAGATGTTATCAGAGAACCAAAACTATGCTTGACAGCTTGAAATAGTGGCCCGAGCAGACTGAAGGGGGAGAATATCTTTCGACTGATCCGGCAGTAAGTCGCTTTGCCAACTGGACAAAGTTCCTTTTTGGGCACTACGATGATTATCTTCACTAGGGATACGCATCCGCCCCTATCAAATATAAGGATGGATGGTATCGACATGAACTTCAGAGGAGCAGCGATCCAACTCAAAGTACACTCTAAACGACGCTGAAAAGATAGTCCTGACTGGGATGCCTATTGGCATATATCCTTTCATATCTGGAATTACTATCTCAGAGACTTTGTGCGAAACGGAGAAGTCATATCCACGATCTACGGAGTGTTCCTAAACTTCAAGATCATCCAAGGCAACAACGAAATATAGAAGCAGATTGCTATTATTTACAAACTAGCAACGGCTATGAGAGCACTTACTTCCCTTAGAATTATATTAACAAAGGAAGGAGGGGAAGTGACTCTTCATTAAGTACGGATACACGGCTCTCGAAAAAATATTTGATTGTCAGAATATGACTCATTGGCCATTTCAAATATCCTTCAGATGAACTGATGAATAAAGGACTGCGGGATAGACTTTAACAGGAGGCAATAAAATTAAATGGACTATATTGAAGGATACAGGAGTACACATAGAGATGTGCTTCCTTGATTCTTGGAGCGAATCCGAGTGCAGGCCTATGGCCCTAATCATGTCTACTTTTGTCTAAATTTATATTATGACATTTATCAGTTATCTTCAAAGGATTCCTATCATGATTAAAAATTCACTTCGGATAGCTGTTAAGTCTTTGATTTTCGAATGAAAGAGTTGTGAACTACAATGCTAAGCCTTGGCCATCAAATGCAGGAAGTGCCAAATAATAATATGCAAGCAAATTATTTTGATATCCCAAGCCTGAAAAAATAAATGCTTGTTGTCTCTAAATACCTTGACAATAAATTATCTTTGCCTCTGCGTAGTTATAACATTACAAGGTAAAAGATGGACAGAATTGAGGGATGGGGAGGTGTATGGGATGAATGAAGATGAGAAATGAGTGGTTTGTTAAAAAGAGAATGAAAAAGGAAACAAATAAGAATAGCACTACCTTTGTGATATGTGAAGCTTTATTCTATTCTATAACACTACAAATAGCAATCAATAAGAATATCACAGGCAAATATAAGATAAATAATATTTAAACATTCAATCATAGATAATGAAGAATCAATTATATGGATAATCATTATTGTAATTTTTTTGTTAAACGTTGACCAATCTTTTCAGTGTTGTTATAGGTATATTTGACAAGCTTGTTTGAGTTTGTCTTTTTTTTAAACTGAAATTTATCTTTTTATCGATTCTTTAATCCATTTTGGTGTTCCTTTATTTTTTCTTCTTACAATTAAAGGGATTTATACTAAGTTTATAACTTTTTAAGGTCGTTTAAATCTTCTTCACTTATAAATCGGTTTTTATGTTATTCTTTTTGTTTCAAATTTATTTACTCTAATTTTTGCAGTTCTTATTACCATTTTCTCAATGTTTATCTTTCTTTGTTGTTGTTGTAATTGTAATACCTTGATTTTTAGACTTATTTTTATTAAAAGCATAGCATTAAACGATTCATCTCTATTTCATAATCTTCTTTGGTCCTTTAATTATTCTGATCATAGGATTTATGTATCATTTCCAATTATTTCTTCATCTGTACCTTCAATAAATTCTTTTTATAAATGTATTTTTTCAGTTATGGTTAGTATTTTTTATATTTTTCTAAATCTGTTTTCAATTTTTAAGCAGCCTTTATTTAATTTCTATATTCATTCTAGCAAGCTATTTTTTTTTTTTAAAGAATATATATTTTCTCTTTACATTCATTCTGGCAATCATTTTTGTTTTTTTAAAGAAGGTAGATTTTCTCTTTATATTCATCTTAGCAATCCATTTCTTTTTGCTTAAATTCTGTTTAACAACTTTTATTTATTTTATTTAATTTTTTTTGATAATCAGCTTTTAGATTCTATCTTCTTTTGCTATATTAATTTATTAATTATAATCTTTTTTTTTAATACTTGCCTTATATCTAAGCCTTATCCGTTTAAAAGTCGGCTTCTAATTATTTATAAGCTTTCCTTTCTTAAATTGTGAGCAATTACTAGTTTTTTCTATTCCCATATTAAAATTTTTTTTTTTTTTTTTAAAGAATACGATTTTCTTTTTATTGAAGCGATTTAATTCTATAATCTAAAAATTCTTTTTCTTTTTTCTTTTTTTACATTTCTCCTTCCAGTTACCATATAGGATAAAATTTTTGTGATTTTAGTTTGATATCTATTTAAGTTATCTAATGATTTAATTAAGTTAGTCTTTTACTTTCTTCTTCCATCTGTCGCTTGTCTTCTTAAGTATATATTCCTTATTAAAAGATATATTTCATGATATATTAATTTAATTAGTTCTAATTGAATTTTCTTTGTTATTTGAGTTGTTTTTTCATATCGATATCTTTATTTTACTTTTACTCTTTAAGATTTTCCATTTCATGTTAACAGTCTTGTTGATTTTTTAGTTATGCATGTTAATATTGTTTACCCAAATCATTTAATTCTGCTTCATAGGCCTGAGTGAGATCATTTTTGTCATAATATTTTTATCTTAAAGACTTTAAATTGACTTCATGTTATTAGGCAAGTATTTAAAGCCGCTGTTTGTATTAGACTTGTAACAAATTGAAGTTTCTTTATTTTTTTTAAATTTATCTGTTCAATTATAATAATATATTTTGCTTATCGTTATTCTCCAGCAATTCTAATTATTTTTCGTTTTTAATTCTGAATTGGGTCAATCTGATTTAATATCTTTTCTAAAGACTTAACTTTTAATCATCAAATTTTATATTAGTTAATTCATTTTATAAATTTTGCATTATTTTTGTCATTTTTTCATCAATACCTTTGTTTTCCTTTTCATATTCAAATTTATTTTTGACCAAATGTATCTGTTATATTTAAGAATAAATTCTATTCCAGCAATCCTTTGTTTTGGAAATATTTTAATAAATCTGTTATTTTTATTCACCACTCATGCGTCTGTTTTATTATATTCTTTTTTATTAATTTTACATTAATTTAATAAGATCTTTTTTAATTTAAATTTTCTCCTTTAATTCTGAAATTTATAATTAATTTTTTATCATTTTTATGTTTTAACTTGGTGTGGAATATTTTTTATTTTTATTTCTCTCTTTAATTTATTACCTCTCATGGGCATTTTTAGAGATCCGCTCCTTGATATTTTGTATATCTTAGATGGCATTTGCAATTTACTATGATAGCTATTACGATAGAAGTTAGCTGTCTGAGCTCTTGCTGGTTAAACATTTCCTTTCGATTTCTGCCCCTTGAGACCTTTAAGATTTATTTTTTATACTGCTGCTGCCTTTTGGAGTTCTTGGATTGATTTCCATATCTATTTTATTGCCTGGATTAGAATTCTCCTTCTCTGCCATTAATTTAAATTATGAATATATCTTAAACTATGGCGATTTATTTAAGTCAGTTCAGGATTTGAATTTACAAAAAAAAATTAGGTTTATTTGATAATCTTTCCCTTGAGTTCTATGAAGGTGCATGTGGATAAAACTACAAATTCAACTTATAGGTAGTCTATTTGCCAAATAAATTTATCAGAATTTGCATTTATCCAATTCGCCTTAAATGAATAGAAAAAATCCGAATCCAATGACGTACATGATTGAAAATGTTTGAAATTACTTTATTTGAATTGGTTATCAATTTACGGATAAATTATTCTATTTTTATCAACATTTATAATCCAATGATTATTAAATTAAACAAAAGCGCTCCAATCATAATTATTGCCACTTGAAGCCACTCTTTATGATTAAGGAAAGGGTGAATCGTTAATAACTGGATATCAAATGATCCTAGATGACGATAAAATAAAATTATTCTCCTTCATAGCTCTATATGGCCAATTTTAAATACAACTCCCAAGTGACGATATTGAAGGATGCAGGAGTACATATCGAGATGTTGACCTGACTTCTTGGATCTAATCCGAATGCAAGCATCTGGTCAATTATCTCTTCTAATAATGTCTATGCTTGTCAAAATTTCTATTATGACAGTTCTCTCCTAATCATTCCTTCTATAGCTGGCAATACACCTCGAACAGCAGTTAATTAACCTTTTTGTTTTTGGCAATGAAAGAATTGTAAACTACTAACCATTGAATGCGGATGTGTCAAATGATGATATAATTCTCACAATATCAATGCTAAACATACTGAAGTGAATAATTTTACATATTAAAGATCTCTTAAAAATAATGAATCCACATTATGTCTACAAATATCTTCTGATAAAGTTTTTTTATTTTAGAAATATAAATAAATAAAAAATAAAAACTAGATATCAAAACTTTAAATTCTTATCTTTTATTATCCGATAAAGAAAACTTAACATATTTTATAAACTTAAATAGTCAATTAATTTTTTGAAAAAATAAAAATATGATGCTTATCTTTTAATATAATAGCAAGAAGCTGAGGTTATTCGTACGCTAAGGAGCAAAGCCTTCATTTTTGGCAGTTTAATAAGTAAAATTGAAGATTAAAGATATAAAAGAAACAATTTGTGGAGTCTTAAAAGTGGAGTCGTAAATGTAGTCTTAAATTTGATTATAAATATAATGAAGATATAAATAGCATCTATAATTATTTAGTATGAAAAACTCAATTCCTTCTAACAAGAAGAGCAAAAGCAAAAAATCTTCATAAATGATTGATGAAGATGACTATAATTCACAATGTGTAGAATAGTACTCACAATCTGTTGAATTTCCATTTGAAGAGTCAATGCTATAAAAAATTGATTTTCGAGAACAAGCCATTAGATAGTTTATGGTGAAACGAATACAAAAAGAAAGGGAAGTGATGAAAGATTATCAACAAAATACTATTTTATAATTTTTTTTATTGGATTTAATTTAAGAAATGGCTAAGCATAATTCACCAAAGGAAATCTCAATCATTGAAAACCAATTGAAATAACATGATAGAATTGATACTCACGGTCTAAATGCTATTATTCAGCAACAAAAGGAAAATGATGAAGTAGATCTACAAATTTATGATCCTCTCATTGTTTAAAGCATTTTTCAGCATCTAATGCCAGTTAATTGTTATAAACTTAAAGCAAAATTAGCAAGAATTTCATAAATGGCAATTAACATGGGAGTCTTCATTTTAGGAATGAATGGAGCCGGAAAGACATCACTAATTATAGGATTACTAGATTATTAACTCAAATCTATAAAAAATAAAGGAATTCCTTTTTTAAAGCTTGCAAAGCCATTATAGAAGAGACATCTATCTCTTGAAACCAATCAAACGGGTCTGCCTGTGACTTAGAATTTGGAAACCTACTAACTTAAAATGTCTGGATCGAATAGCAAGTAAAGTCACTATTTAATTGATACTCCTGGAAATTTTTAAGATATAAATAAAAAGTTACTAATCTTAAGTGCTGAAAAAAACTGCCAGCGATCTGCATTCATTATTATTCATGACCTTCAATTTTTGAAAACATCAGAAGGAGTTTATGATTTAGCTAAAAATATAGCATAAAATTTTATTTTTTCAACCTTTGAAGAACTTAAGTCCATTCTAATTCTAATCTTGAATAACAAGGGATAAAGGATTAGCAAAAACGATGCAGTATCTTCACTTAGAGACTGTTTGATTAATATTAAAATATCTTCAAAGGAGGAAGCAGCTGTGAGATTCATTTTGTAAAGTATACAGGAAGAAAGAAATTACTTTAAAGCAGACAGTTCCTTCTTTGCTGACTTGAAGAAAAGAATCATGATTTTAACATTCAGCAAGACAAAAAGAATGAATATAATTTCTTAAAAAAATGAAAAGTAGATCAAATACTGTGGACAATTATTTCAACGTCATGTTTTATATTATCTTGAGGAAAAGCAATTTGAGAAGATTTTATTCTACCTCAATCAACTTATAATACTCCATGAAATGTTTCCAGATATAATCTAATCAAACAAAAATAGAGTTGACAAAAGACTTATAAACTTTTCTACAAAAGTGAATGAGCGATTTTTCCATCTTTTAAACTAAAAAATTGAAGGTAAAATGATTTCTCCTTAAGAGTTAAATAATCTTGAAAACAAATGTAAAATCTTAAAAAAATTCAATTAACTAGCTAAAATTAATGAAAATATCATATGCTAGATAGATCTACGGAAAAAAATGAGTGCCCTCTAAGATACTCTAAAAAATTTAATAAATGGATCATGTGCAAATAATCAAATTTAAAATATTGCTAATCTTATCATCTCTTTAAACAGCAAATTTGACTGTTACGTTCCTAATCTAATGAAGAAAATTGAAGAAAAATGCAGAAAGGGCATCGAGGCTTCTCATCGCAGTGCTCTTTCAAGTAAGCAGACAAAAAATGCTAGATAGTTTGATAAATCTTTCAGATAATACAAAACTTTCTATGATTTCTATAGTAAATTTGCTGAAGACAGAAATACTGGTTTTCTACAGATAAGCAAATTTCCAGATTATAAATAGGTTCTTAGGGGATTTAAAACATAAAATAATGAAATAATAGTAAAACTGAAGAGTGATATAATATAATTGATCAATTGCTGTAAAAATGAGTCATTAATTCCAGACAAACTTATCAATTCTTTGAATTAAGCTAATGAGGTCCTGATATATTCTTGCTAAAGTCAGTAGATTAACAATTAAAAAATAAATAGCTTATTTAGGGAAATATAAACTGAATTATAGCCTATCAGTCAAGCTTTATCTACAAAAATAATGACTATCTTTCGGTTCAATTAAAATTTCGAGCATTAAATTCCTATACTGTTCAATCTCAAATAAAACTATACTATTATCTGCAAAAAAATATAAATGAGAAGTATCTCTGCAATTCCTAACCTTTCCTATGATAGATTAAATGACATTATTGAACAAAGAAGAACATAATTCAGATCAAAACTTGAATAACTAATTAAACTAACTCAAAAATACGCTATATTTTCATAATAAACAATGAAATAATATTCAATTCTGGATAAAATGGAAAAGAAAGTCTTTATCTATGATATGTTTACTGATGAAGAAGAGAAGAAATTACAGCCACTTTATTAAATATTTAAATTGGCATTGGACAATTTGGTTTAGAGTGTAAGTTATATTTAATTTTCTGATAGAATGAATTAGTCGCAAATTCAATAATTAAATAAACAATATGAAAGTATTTGCCTTTACCATAGATTTGGAGATTAAATTTCAAACAAAATTGAAAATTTGGCTCATCGATTCGAATAAAAACTAAAGAAATTCTATTAAGCTTTCCGTCGGACCCATATTAATATTAAATAAATTCGTAATTTCACAGAGTTGTAAAAATTTAGTCAATTCAAAAATAAGATAAAATACTACTTATAAAACTTTTTAAAGTATGACTTAAAGGATGGGAGAATTATACGTTGCCTAAGTGAGCATACAGATATTTACAAATCTGCAAAATCAATCTGCGAAAAACTTATTGCACTTATCATAAATGTTCAAAATCAAAAAATAGAGAAAAATCAAAGTGGATAACTTAATCAAAATAATAATAGCTTTGATGAGTAGGAAAAAGTTAAGATATTTAAGTACATATATGAACAAGTGAAGGATATCTGTGAAGAAGATTGTTTATATGTTTATCTAAAAAACTAATCGCCAAAATTGTTTAATATTGAAGGAGGAAGTTGGAATGTCATTAAGAAAGAAGTTAAAGAAATTGTTCATTTAAAAGTGAATGAACTCTAAAGTTCAGTAGAAGAAATGAGCCTTTAAGGAGAAAATGGGTTAATTTTCCTTTCTGATTCTTTGAAAAAATAATGCAAACTGTGGTTAGCATTTTGGTAATAAACAAATCATGGCCATTTAGTTGATTAGAAAAGACTACTCGAGTCGATTATACAAGACATAGATCTAAAAGTGGCCGAATATTCTTAACATTTAAAAATAGGAATTAATGACGTATTCAATTTAGATGAAGGAGTCATAAAAAATGAATGTATCTTCAAAAAGTACTATCTTGACTTAAAAGCTAGCCACGAAAATAAAATAGGAAATTATTCTAATTAATTGAAAAAGTTACTAAGTTGTTTAGAATCTTGTATAAAAAAGCAAACTCATATATTAAATGAATTGAAAAATTCAGCAACAAGCGGATTGCATCCAAAATTGTTGTCACAGATAGAACAAGCAATTCAGTTATCAAAATACTTGAGAAGCTTTATTAGCAATGAGGATATTAAAAAATATTCAATTACGTCAATTGATATATTATAAAATTCTTTCAATAGAGCTGCTGAGCAAGTCAAAAGAATGAAAAAAAATGGAATTTTGAATATTATATTAAATTTAATTAGTAAGGATCATAATTTTAGCGATGCTAAGGAAAAGATTGATTACGAATAGCAAGATAATCAATACCTAATTGGTTCTAAATTCGATATTTCTCAAAATCTTTCAGATTTGAAAAAAATACTGGATCAGGAAGAGATAAAAATAAAAGGTGTGTATTAACATCCTTTGGATAAAAATAGTATTGACAATTTAGAGGATGTTTATAAACAAGCATCATCAGAAAACAAAATTTCATTGAGAACTAAAATTCCTGAACACTTTAAAAAACTCTATCATATTTTTTATAACCTTCCATATGTCAAAGCCTGTGTAGCTTTGGAATAATTGAAATTTGCTTATAAGAAAATTCCTTCAGAACTAAGAGATATTTCTGGTGATTACAATAAATATTTAATACAAGCTGAGAAAAAAAAAGAAGCCTTGGAATAAGGATAACGTAAAATCATATCAACTTCCTCTCTCTCTGATTTAATTGAAAAGTATGAAGACTACTTTAAAAGTAATATTGGATTTCTTTTGTACTAATGTTCCTAACAAATTTAAAGGAAAACCAATATTATTGAGTAATAAATTTAAAGCAAAAATAGGCCAATTGAAATGATAGTACAAGTAAAAACAGATATTCTGAGCATAAAATTGGAAAAAAATATTTCGAATACAAGCGATCTTAATGTTATTTTTGAAGGAGTAGAGGGGAGAATTTTAATTAAAATATAAAGTATACTTGAAAAGAGTATAAAGAATATTAAACAAATTTTATAAAGAGAAGTTACTACCTCCTCATTTATACTGGAGGAAATTATCATTCAAACCAAAGATATCTTAGATATTCATTCTAAATTAATGACAGGTCTTCAAAAAGGCAAATAAATGGTTGACAAAATAACACAATTTTTGAAATAAATGCAAAACAAGTTCTAAATATACTGCCCAATTGACAATCTAAAGGAACTCAAAAAGGAATAAAACTATAATTTAGATAAATTTGGTGCATTACTTAAGGTTTGCATTGAAAGTGGCTTCATTTATAAAAAATTATTGATTAGTTACGGTGAAAAGAGTGACAAAGAAGCAATTGAAGAAATGATTGATGAATCCAGATACTCAAATGAAATTATAGAAAAAATATAATCTTTTTAAAATGAACTCAGCAAATAAAAAGATATCATGATTACCAAATTAACTAAAATAACATTTGATGAGCTTTCCTACGCTAGTTATACTGGACAGGAGGTGCAAGATTTGCTCGTAGATTGTGACAAAACAATCAAACTATTATGTATTCACGAAGCTATTCTTAAACAAATGGAAGCTGGATGTGACTTAAACCAAGAAACTTATTCTAGTAACATAGTCTCAAGTTTACAACAAAAATTCGATAAATTTTTACATAATTTCTTTAACAAAATTGAAAATTCAGTGAAAACAATTACTTCCTAATTGCCTAAAAATTTCAATTTCTTCCAACTTCTTCTTGACACAATAAATAATGGATACGGAAAATTTTTGGTTTCTGAAAATAATGATTCCATGATGAAAGAGGTCTTAAAAGAGCCAATTTAGTTCCTAAAGAAGAAAATTAAAATCCATATTTCTGAATTCAAAGAGACTATAAAGGTATAAAGATAAAAATTGGTTAATTTTATTGAGACTGAAAAACATGAATATTAGCAAGAGATGTCAAAATATGAGTAAGACTATACCAAAGAGTTAGAATCAATTGCAAATAAAAAAAGATAAACAGAAGAAGCAGAAAGAAAGAAATTTACTGATGCAAACTCTCGTTAATTAAAGCAAGATGCTGTTAGATAAATCTAGGATAATTATAAAAATAATCAAAAAACAGCTGAAGATTAATATAAAGAGAGATGCAGATTATGTACATAAAAATTTAACCCTTCTCGGTAAGATAAATTTATGTAAAATTATATCTTAGCTCTGTTAAACTGTCAGAAGATTAGGCAAGGGCTTAACTCATAATATGACCAATTAAGATAATATTGTAGGGAAATCATTGCACATGAGTTAAATGAAATGAAGGATAAAAAAATGATTATACCCATATCTAATGGTTTGGAAAAATATGGATTTGGAGGTTATGATATCAATATAAAAGAGGAGCATGACATTTTTAAGTTTTATTTCAATATAATTTTCGATTTAAAAACCAAATTTCAAGATGCCTAATATGCAGCAGAAGGAGTTAAAACTTTTCCTTCAAATTAACTACCCAGATAATACAAATAATTATTAAAACAGCAGTGCAAACAAATTGAGAAAAGAATCCAATAATTAAAAAAAATGGTTCGGGAAAAAGGATTAACGACAAAAAAATAAATGATAGAAGCCATTGTAAACAGATACTCATAAATTACTGAAAGAGTTGAAAAATTGGCTAGCATCTTCTGTGTCTGGTCAATTTAAAACAGTTCCAATAATTAATCTGAAAAATAAGTACAATATGAGATAAAGCCTCACCCAGTGCAAATAGTTGCGTCGTTACTCTTAACTTAAACAGCAGTTGGATCTTAAGAAGCACGGAAGAAAATGCAATCAAAATTGGCTGAAATAGGTACAGGCGAAGGAAAATCTATTGTCTTAGCCACTCTTGCATGTTATTTTGCTATATAAGGTTACTAAGTTGATGTAGCATGTTATTCTCAATATCTAAGTTCCAGAGATTATAAATCCTTTATTTTATTATTCAAATACTTTGGAGTTGAAAATAAAATACAATATGGAACTTTCAATTAATTGTGCTAGAAAATTATTAATGTTGAAGAATTAAAGAAAATTACTGAAGAATGGCTCGTGAATGAATCTAAATCGAGGCTGGGTAATATAGGTAATAAAACAATGAAATGGTTTAAAGAATTTACTAAAAAAGCGATAGAGTTATTGTCAAAAACTAAAAAGATCTTTTTATGTGACTAAGTTGATGTTTTCTTCCAGAAATAATATTTTGGAGAGGTTTTTAAACCAATCCTTCGCCTCTGCTATTCTTAATGCACACGACTAATCCATTATATTTGGGAAAAAATAAAAATTAATCGTTAACTAAAAGCCGAATAGATAATTTCTAGCGAAGGATTTAAAGCTTTAGTGATCAAATTCCCAATTCTTGAAAACCTTTTTAAAAATCAAGTTTAATAAATGATAGAAGCAGCTCTCAATCCTTAAAAGCCTAAACACAAATTTATTATCTAGAAAGACAATATTAAGTACATGGATAATGGATCACTTTCTCAAAAACTTCATTACGGATTCGAGACTATCTTCCTCTATCTAAAATTACACGATTAAAATAAAATAACGTAAATAAGAAAATAAAATATATTTATTCCCATAAATGTAGCCTAATTCCTCTATTCCTATATACCAAAATACTACTCAGCGATCATTGGGCTTTCAGGAACCATTTCACAAATAACAAAATAAAAGTAAAACCTTTTAAGTGACTTTTACGATATTATAGGTGCCTATATTTATCTTTTGCCTTCAATCTATGGAAAATAAAAATAATGTTTGGAAACTGCTCCTTACTTATAAAATAAAGACACCTATTACGCAAAAATTATTGAATTAACCAAAATTCAGCACGATTAAGGTAGACCAGTATTTATATGTATTGAAAATCATCCAAAACTTAAAGAGCTCCAAAATAATCCTTTATTCATTAATTTTATTGATAAAAACGAGATAGTTTTAAATTTCTTGCATTAATACCTCAATGACGAAGAGCAAAGGGATAGAAATGTAAAACAAGCTGTTAGAAAAGGACAAATCACCTTAATGACTAAGTAATACCTAAGAGGCACTGATTTCGTTGTTCTTGATAAATTTGTAAAAGAGCATGGTGGCGTACACATAATTCTCATTTATATAACCGAAAGTAAATCTTAGTTTATACAATGCAAAGGTCGAACATCGAGAATGTGTGAACAAGGGAGTATCGATTTTGTTTATAATATGGATTAACTTCCTAAAGAATTTAAATTTCCCAAAGATGGAGACAGCTCTTTAATGATTTCAGCCATATAAAAATATTGGAATGACATGGACAAGAAGATGATCGAGTAAAAAAAAGTTAAGATTGAAAAAAATGCAGAGCTACATGAAAGGACAATGAAATTTGTTAATGGCACAGATGGTGAATCAAATAATTTCCTCAAGTTTATTCACGATATAAATTACTTTTCTCCGCCTCAAAAAAAAACTATCGTGATCGGAATAGATGCCACATCCTCAATGAAATAAGTTTTTGATGTTTTGATTAATCATCTAAAGAAAATCTTAACCAGAATTGATGAGATGAAGTTACAAAGAAATATTGTGGAAAAACTGCAAATTATGATAGCTGTTTATCGAAACTATAATAGTGGAGCAAAAATATTAGAGAAAAGTGAACTTTATTCACAGGGTGAACATTTACTCTAATTTTTAAAAAACATAAAAACTGAAAAGGGATGGGGTAACGAGGCCATATAAATCCTCTTTCAATATATAAATAATGAACTGAAAGGAGTTGTTGAACTGATTCTGATAGGAGATGCTCCTCCAAACACTGTATAACATATTGAAAGAAAGAGAAAACTCAATCCTGCAGGAATTGATCGGGCAAATAATGACTGGCCAGATTTTCTTAAAGATAATCCCAATAAATACCCATATACAAATGTTGAAAAAGAGATATAAAAATTTCCAAAATAACTCATTATAAATGGGCTATATTTAAAGAATAAAGATGACCAAAGTTTGAATTTACCGACTGAAGTTTTCTTCAAAAATCTTACTTCACAATTTAATGGATCAGTTAAAGAGCTCAACTTCAGAGATCGTCGAGGAGTTGGATAAGATTTAATGTCATTTTTGACCACTAACATATTAACGGCAATGGTTGGAATCGACAATAAAAAGTCAGTAGAAGATTAGTACAACAAAAGGTACGGGTGAGGCTGCTTCTGAAATGATTACATATCTTTATAAATTTAATCTTAGATAGATATTAATAATTATATTTTCTATTATATTTCTGAGTCAATAAAAAAATTGTGTAAAGACTGTAAATTCTAACATTTAATGTTCAAAGAATAATATTTTAGTGTAAAACATTCGAAACTCAATGAATAACTTTGGAATTTTTATAAAAAGATATTATTCAAGTAGGAACAAGATTATTATAAATTATTTTGTTTCCTTAATTGACCACTTTGATCAAAAGAATAATCATTAATTATAAATGAGACCATATTTTGAAGAAATATGTAGTGATAATATCAAATTCTGCAAATGATCGAGCTAAAATAGTAATAAGAATAGACTTTGCACATTAAATTATTAAATTTACCTATAACTAAAAGAATCAATTGGATAGATAAACAAATCATTTTTTAGATTTATTTCTCTTATCTTTTAAAAGTTTTGCCCATTAAATGCGATTCCGTTTATCATTTGTTAAAATTTATTATATTTTACTATCGCCTTGCTAATATATTTTAATTTTCTTTCAAACTTTAATTAAAATTTTTGATAGAAATTTACTTTTTCAACTATTTTAATTTAAAGCTAATTACAATTATCGACTTAAAATGTTTATTGAGTAACACTAAAATATACAGATACTCAGGATTATTGTAAGCTAAAGCAATTATTATGAATAAAAATAGGGGTCATGAATAAATGATCAATTTTAAATCAAATTATTTCAAATGACTACGAATTAAAATGGACTATACGCTCCTAATTGGGTCGTAACCAACAGTCACGTGGCTCTATCCGAAGGTGCAGTCGTCGGCATTGCTTTCGGATGGATTGTCTTGGTGATTGGACTCTACATCTTGGGACTTGTGATTATATGCAAGTGCATCCCCAAGCGAAAATATGATGAAAACTAAGAATAAAGCAAAGAAGGAGAGAGCAAATAGTCCAAAGAATAGAAATCTGAAGAAAGCAAATAATCCTAAGAAAATTAAAATGCCAAAAGAAAAAAAATACCTGAATAAAATCCTACTTTGGAGATGATTAACATGGAGAAGCCCAATGAAATTTACGGAATAACTCTCAAGACAAATGAATATAAGGATAATTCTGTTTGATTTTATCCGTCGGCTAATCAAATGACAGCGATTTCTGTATAAAAATATATATTGCCCAAAACAGTATTTTTAATTCCTTTTTTCCTAATATAAGATTAACTCTAATCGCATATTCAATTTTTGTCAAACTATTAAAGCTCGGTTTTTGGCATTTTAATGAGAAAATTCAGATCTCTTTTAAGACTCTATTCTTTTTGTTGAACAGAAATAGTAAGCATTTATCATTTTTGATGAAACTATATTTAGGCTGATCTTGATAAAATATGATAAAACACTAAACTCAAATTTGCTGCTAATTTTATTAAAGAATAGGGAAAAGAGTAGGAAAGATTGAATATAACAACAATTTCCTCTTTTTTCAACATCATTAATTATAACTTTATTGATTCTAAAAATTCTAAAAATTATATCGCAAATTACAGCAATACTCAAAAGACCGAACTTTTCGAACGATAATTAGACTTGTAATCAGTTTAAAATTGACTCATTTATTGATCAAATTGTCCTTGATTACAGTCCATCCATTTTTTATTAACTTTACAGGTAGTCATCGGTTAGTTTACTCCAGTAGATTGTGTTCTTTGCATTGTTATTATTTTGTACTTTGTAAGATAAAATGAATTTCCTTCTCGGTCTCCTCTCGTGTGGTCACTCAAAACAGCCCACAAAGCCTTCCTCTAACCTTCCGAAACTGTGTCTCCTAGGCAACGAAAAACATCAACTTTACGAAGAAAACATACCCACCAGCAGTACATTAAATATGAACAAATCGCAGTCCGCATCCTCTAAGCCCCTCACTCAAATAAGTATAAATTCACAGCCAATCGTTCCTGAAACCAATTTTCTGCTTTACCATCTCAGATCCAATCAAAAAATGCGTAGCATTGACTGGGGTTATTTGGTTGGCATCCTGAATGCCAATCGAACTGAAGTAAATCTGATGAGAGGGATCAGTTACTGCATATAAATCGGGCAACACTAGGAAATAAATTCATTGAAATCACTGCGTCCATATAGCTTAGACCATCTAGTCATTTTCTGGAAAGAGCACAATCTGTTTACGATTGAAGAGATAGTGAGCTCAAGTCAAAGACTAATGATAGTTTTCTAAGAATGGGGACAGATCAAACCAGTTCTACGGTTGTTGTAATAAGAAATTCTCTTGAAATTGGGAGAATTTTGTTTGAGATAAAATTAAAGTAGAATATCTTTCAATATAATAGCAGCCGAAAATAAAATTATCCTACAGTTTTTAGATCCCATAATTTTTCACCAACACCTACAATTAATGCTTAAGAACACGATGGGAATAGAATTAGAAGGCCAACACTTTTAATTACTGCTATAAAAAATGACACTCAAGGACTATGCGGATTTTAAAAAATAAGTACCAGAAGCCAAATTGAAAATCAACCATTATTTAAGGGAAATAGAGTCTGAGATAAAATTAAACTAAATTCATGAAATACTAAAGATTAAAGACAGAACCTTTTAACTTTTTTAACTTAAGTCAAATGGTAGTGAGAGAAAAGAGAAAAGTGAAATTGTTCATAAAAACAGCAGCGATTAAATAGAAATTTTAGCTTAATTTTTTGCTAAAAAGGCTTAATTGAGAGATGGAGCATCAGCAAAAAACAGCAATGATGACAATTTGATGATTTTTGAGTTTAATAGATCCAACGAAAATGAAGAATCTGCGGAAGCACACATCCATGAATTTCCAAAAAAGGCTAAAACGGCGCGAAAAGGACGTTCTAGAAGTTCTGATGCAACTTTTATCCCTGAATAGTTTCTAGATGATGAGCTTTTCGATAAATACTGATAATTATATACTCTTGTCGACTGTATATGTTTGATATGAGCATTGATAGAATAGGGATGTCAATCGACTGATAAATGATAGAAAGGGATCATCTTGATGGATAAATTGGGTAAAATGATATGAATTTAGTTATATTAGACAATTTCAATATAGACTGAAACATTAATCATTTTTTAACTTTTTTAACAACTTTCTTGTTCTTCATTTTCTTTGCCTATTTTCCTGATCTCACTTTACCTAACTGATTCTTGAGGCTTTTTATTCTGAGCTTTAGTTGCTTCTAGTCCTTGCGTATCTTATTTTTTTTAGATCGAACCATCATCAGTGGTTTTAATTTATTCTTTTCACGATTGGTGGTTCCTCCATTCTTCACTTTTGGTGTGTGCTTAAACTGTTCCTTGCCTTATTTAACGGTCTTCTTCTCTCTTTTGAGCTCTCCCTTTGACATTTTGTAATAGGCAATCTGATTAGAAGCTATGAAACCGTGAGGGTTCATTTCTCTTTCAGATTCATCCTATTATTATTCTTATTCAGAATCTTCAATATCGATGTTACTAACTTTCAAGCCTTTCTGATTTTTATCCTACTTTTTTATCTGCTTAGTTTTCTTTAATTTTTGGTTGGATCTCTTTTCTTCTTCTTCAAATTAAAATTATATCTCACTGCCTTCTTACATTTATCCGTAATTATCTGATGAATCATATCCTTAGTCTTAAGCTCCCTCTGCAAGTTATTCTCCATCTTTTTATAAATCGTCTTCAACTTAGAGCTACTCAATCTAATCACTGTCGAATTCAAGAACCTCATCACCATCTTCCCCTTCTTCCTACTCTCCCTCTTATCCTTCTTCTTACTCTCCTTCTCCTTCTTCTTCATCCTCTTCCACTTCCTAATCAATTTCTTCATTATCTTCCTCTTCTTCCTAATTTTCATCTGATTGAATCTGATTATCAACCTTGTTTCCCCATTGCTCATCTTCCTCCTTCTTTTTCATCAATCGTTTAATCTTTCTAAAATCGTCATCAGTCAAAATTCTATCCATCTCCAAAGGGATTTTTCCATTCGAAGGAAGCAAATCCACTCCAGGAATTCTATTATTATTTTGCTTATCTTTTTGGGCATCTTCCTCGTCATCTTCCATTTAGTGTTTACCTCTAAATTTTTTACCGAGAAGTGCAGAATTGTAGTCTCGGACAAAATTAATTACTGATTTAGCTGCTCTCGAAACATTTTTGTTTCGATACTCATAATAAGTGCACAGATAGAGCATCATTTACTCAGTAATAATCGAAGGCAGCTTCTTAAAGATCTATCTCAGAGTGTTTAAACCCAAAGTCATGGTAAATTCAGAACATCTGTCGTTCACAAAATGCTCAATAATATGTTTGACAATTGTTTCGATCTCATCCTCAGGAACTATTTCATGAATACTCTCAGCAAGTGCTAGCAAAACTCTAGGAACATCTTTTTGTTTCGGATCCAAATATTTGATCAAGGAGCGATAGAAGGGAAGAAGGATAAGTTTATGGTGCCAAATTATCCGAGCAATTAGAGCCATGTAGATAAGTTTGCTTTCGTATTTCTCCTGTTTTCCGCTCATAATGTTGAACAATTTTTCAACAAAGACTTGAGGATTGTATATCAAATCAATTGGCATGAAGTTAGTTTTTCTGCCTTCAATTTATCTTTTTCTGAGGCGACGTCCAGCTTTTCTTTTTTCTTTCTCCAATTGTTTGTCCTTATATCTGGTGTCCTTAGTTATGCCCTTTTTCTTTTTAATATCTGATGGATTTGGCAATTAGTCTTCACTATCAGGTAATTCTTCCAAATGCATGGTCGTATCCATCAAAAAATAACAAGCCATCAGTCTCAGCCTAGCTGAAGGTGCAAAGCAGGCCTCAGCAATGATATTAACCGTGCGATTATCCATCCACACGTTCCTCTTATAGAGTTAAATCAATAATTTCAGGGATTTCTGGGCTGTCTTATCAGTATGTTTAGGAATATATCCGGAAATGAATGCCCTAATCTGTTGATTGATCTTATTGTTCTGATGGTGCTTGTTCATGCGTCGAATGTCGTTCAACACGTATTTGTAGATCATTGAACGCAAGGATTTGTCCTCGAGACGCATTTGCTTAAGAAGAAACTAGACTGTACTCACAGGCAAGAGAATGTTTTTTGCGCGAAGAATCATTATGGATCCCGCACATTTCTTGCGAATATAGGAATGCAGACTAGGGCCTAATTATTACATGAGCTGCATCACTGAAGTAGGCACCCAGCCAAGCTTTTCAGGAAAGTACTTCACTGCCCTTGCTAAAAAGATGAGTAACTCTCCAAATCTTTAACTCTTCTTCATGGTGTCACCTTGCACTTTATCGAACTCGATCTTGAACATATCCATGTACTTATCCACGTCAGGCTTGTACAGAATAGGATCACTGGGCATTTTGATGCTAATATCCTCAAGTTTTTTGAAGAGGGCGTTGTCAATGGCCTTCTGGTTCTCCACCTACATCGAAGTTGAAAATGCTAATTATAGTAATGGAAGTATACTCAGCATAAATGAAGAAATTGATATGTTTGAAACGTCATTTGAAATCTATCTGAATTGATTCCTTGATATATTCACTAAGGCAATTGACCATTGCAATGATGGTTATAATAATTTGGCAGATGGAAAATGATCGCAGCGATGGATTCGATCTTATTTGGCTGTACTGGATTAAGAAATACATGAGCGATAAGATTCGCCCGAAAGATTCGATTAGTTAGATTTTAACTCAGCTGAGGAAGCATTATTCGCTTGAATCGGTAGATTCCCGCCTGCTGCTCGATACTAAAATTGCTCTAATCAAATAACAGAAAGGAGGGCTACAATGGCCTATTTATGTAATCGATCCCTAACGTGAACTAAAATCGATAGAAGAGACGCTAATTGAGTAAGATGAAGAATTCAAGAGCTAGCTCTATTCATATTACCTCAACATAAAGAATGTATTCATCGTTTATTGCAATGACTGGGAAGGTAGTGAGCATCTCTCTTCACGAGGAGGTTCTGGCGAAGATAATCATCATGACAATATATCGGAGGGCAATCAGGGGTATAAAATATTGAACAAAATGCTAACTAAGATACACGACAATCGCACAGAAGGCAACAAGAGTCGGCCTTAGCTATATTCATCCAGCATAATGAACAAAATATTTCATAGTTTATAGGATGAATCGATTGAAAGTAGAAATGATTCCCTCTACGAGACAACTCAACACAAAATTGAAGATCTGTAGATTCTCGACAAGATGGCTGATTGCGACGGAATAGAGATATGGAACTGCAAATATAAACATATTCCCCACTCCTATATCAAAATCAAGAAATAAATGTGGAGATCGTGCTTTTCCCTGCCGCTTATGCATCCATCTCAGCCCAAATTTATTAACAATCTTCCAATCATGCCCAAAATAGAATTGTTGCAACCAAATATCGACAAATTGCTACCATTTGTTAGCTATTTGAAACTTTTGGATAAATACTTTCCAGGTTTTTCACCCACAATCAACTCCATATTCCAAATAAACGACTTGCCTTTAGTATTTAGTCGAGAATAGGGCAGTGGCTGGAATGAAGAGTCAAATGTAAGTGTACTATGCTATTACATTGTAAATGGTTTTTAGTAAAATATCTCAATCAATCGAGTCGAGAGATGGGGATAGATAAACTCTCAAACCCTGTTGGGAAAAACCATTAAACAGATGAGCAAACGCCAGCGTGAAAAGAGAAGAATCAAACGTAATCAAGAAAGCAAAGCCTTAGTGCTGTTTGATGGAGATCAGGAGAGTCAACAAATTTGGTGATTTCTCAAGTTAGATTCGTTATTGCTGAATTAATTATTCTTTTATTCTTTCGTTATATTTTTTTAAAATTAAATTTTCATTTGAATAAATGTACTTAAATAAGGTATTCTCCCTGAGAAAGACTTGAACAAACTGAAATGTAATCGCTTGAAAACATTCTTAGAATCTTAAAGCTGATCAAAGGCAAACAAGTATGGGGAAGAACAAGAGTCTGAAGTAATTTGTTAACATCTGTGAGGATTATAACAAGACTATAAAGAAACCAGTTTTTATGCTAAAACTTCGATCTCAAAGGTTCAAATAATATTTTGTTCAAAGCAATAACAATAAAAAATGCTTTTGCGGCTAGAAATATTAAATTTTGTTTGATATTATCAAAGATAATAATGACAACTACCTGATTGCTTACTTATTTTTTTCATTTATTTAAGAATTGAATTATTCAAAGATAGTTTAATCATATTAAAGGAGAATAAATAATACATAATAGTTTTAGAATCAA
>Ga0302191_10000146_pt1 | contig 41282 bp, 37 predicted proteins | sample II_Bog_E3_1_FD_198775 | JGI IMG/M metagenome (GOLD analysis project Ga0302191, IMG submission 198775) | Peat permafrost microbial communities from Stordalen Mire near Abisko, Sweden - II_Bog_E3_1 | ecosystem: Environmental > Terrestrial > Soil > Wetlands > Peat | place: Sweden: Abisko...
TATTGGTGCTAGTATTACTATTTCTGGTGATGGTACAATCATTGTTTTAGGTGGACAAGGACAATATGGAGATATTGGTGGTGGATTTGTATTTGTAAAGGGTGTATCCTCATGGACACAAATAGAAATTATATCTGGTTCTAATCCAATAGGAGAATCATTACAAGGATATCGCGGATCACTCAGTTGTGATCAATCCTGTAATACATTAGTTATGGGTGGATTTCAAGATAATTCAACCCAAGGTGCATTTTGGACATTTACAAATCATCTTACTAATACACCAACGACACCAACTAGTCAAATACCAACTCAATCCCCTATTACATCATCACCGAGTGCTGGACCAACGACAACCAAACCATCCCGTGGACCAACACGATTACCGACTAGCCAATCTCCAACGCATAGTCCAACGACAAGTAAACCCAGTAAATCACCATCAACAAGTGTTCCGACACACAATCCAACATTTACGATAACTAGTTCACCAACATTCACTGCGACCGTAACATATCTAGTCGTTGCTGGTGGAGGTCAGGGTGGATATGTTGCAGAGGGTGGTGGTGGTGGTGCAGGGGGGTTAATAGCATCTTCAATTACATTATTAGAAGGTACTGTTATTACTGTGACAGTTGGTATTGGGGGATATAGTGGAAATAGTGGAAATGGAGCAAATAGCATCATATCTGGTAGTGGGTTTGATATCATTGCAATCGGAGGAGGTGCGGGTGGTCAAAGTGGATCGAGTGGCGGGCAGAATGGAGGATCGGGTGGTGGTGCTCCGGCATCGACAACATATGTATTAGGTGATGGTACGGCAGGACAAGGAAATAATGGGGGTAGTGGTTATATTGGTGGAGGTGCAGGTGGGGGTGGTGGAGCAGGCAGTGTTGGTGGTAGTGCAACCGGATCAAACGGAGCTGGGGGTGGAACTGGTATTTCATCGACTATTACTGGTTCAACTGTATATTATGCTGGAGGAGGAGGAGGAGGTGCACCTAGCAGTGGTGGTGCTGGTGGATCAGGAGGAGGTGGAAATGGTGGAGGTGGTACGGATGGGGTTTCTGGGACTATATATACAGGAGGAGGTGGTGGAGGTGGTGGACCAAGTGGAATTGCAGGTAATGGTGGTAATGGTATTGTCATTCTCTCCATTCCGACTTCACTCTATGGTGGATCAACTACAGGTTCACCAATCATTACTACATCTGGATCAAATACAATCCTATCATACATTGTCAGTGGAACATTTACGATCACGCCAATAACTCATGCACCGACTAATGCACCAACTCCACCAACAACACATTCTCCATCACATTCACCAACAACAAGCAAACCATCGATATCACCAACAACAAGCAAACCATCGATATCACCCACGACTAGTAAACCATCGATATCACCAACAAAACATCCGTCAACACATTCTCCATCACATTCACCAACTCCACCAACAAGTAAACCATCGATATCACCCACGACTAGTGAATATAATCAATTGGGTAATAAACTTACAAATGGTGCCATATCACTTGGATATGTAAAAGGATTATCACTTAATTCAAATGGAACAATAATGGCGGTTGGTGCAGATTACAATGATCCAATCGGTGCTGTTTATGTATATGAATTATCGGGCACAACATGGACTGAAAAACAACGATTAATTGGTACTGGTTCTACTGGTCCCAATGTTTATCAAGGAACTGCTGTATCAATTAGTGGTGATGGCGGTACAATATTAAGTGGAGGTTATGCAGATAATTCAGATATGGGTTCAATATGGTTTTTTGTATATGGCAGTACGAGTTGGTCACAACAAGGTAGTAAAATAACACCAACTAATCCAACGGGAACCAGTGTGGCATTTGGTACATCTACATCGTTATCCAACAATGGTAATATTGCAGTAATTGGTTCACCTGGTGATAATAGTAATATTGGTGCAGTATATGTGTTTACACGAACGTCTGGGGTATGGTCTCAAAAACAAAAACTTATTGTATATGATTATAATTCTCCTTCATTTGGTGCTGGAGTAGCTATTAGTAATGATGGTTCAACAATCATTGCCGGTGGACCAAATGACAATGATGGTTCAGCATCGGTATTTGTTACAAATTCCACTGGACAATGGATAGAACAAGCATATATAATATCTCCATCAGATGCAATAGGAGGTCCAAGTTTTGGTGGTGCTGTAGCCCTAAATGGTAATGGTTCAATTGCTATTATTGGCGGGATCGGAGATGATTATTCTATAGGTGCATCATGGATTTATACACAATCTGGTTCGACCGTAAGTCGTTGTCATCGCACACACACAAAAAAAACTAACACGTATTACAGTGGACAGAACAAGCAAAATTAATTGGTGATGACTATGTTGGTCAATCTAATCAAGGAATTTCTGTTGGTATTACGTATAATGGTAATCTTGCTTATTTTGGTGGTTATGCAGATAATTCAGGCGTTGGAGCGGTCTGGGTATTTGAGTATACTGGAACAAATTGGATACAAACACAATCAAAATTAATTGGAACGACTGCAACTTCAGGAGCAGAGTTTGGTACTGTTCTAGCGTGTGATAAATTAGGTGATACTCTAGTCGTAGCAGGACCACAGGATGATTATGGTTATGGTGCGATTTGGACATTTATTCGATAGTAAAAAAAAGCCCAGCCACTACTTCACAACACAGTTGTGACAACGATCAACAACAACAACAACAACAACCATCCTCCTCCTTTGTTCGTCGTAGCATCATTATTTTGATCGTGACTGTGATGAACAGTTGGAACCATTGTATTAAAGAATACGATTGGTGAACGTGTTGGTGTACGTGGAGTTGGGGATGTTGTAATATTACATTCTTGATTTGAAGCAAAACTATTTGGATCAGGTTGGCCACCTTGTTGAGGTGAACAATAATTACTAAAACCAGACATTGAAATAAGAGTAACATCATAAGCAGCAACCCCCCATTGATTAATTGCACAAACCACTGAAACTTCCATTTGATCACATGTACTATATGCATTAGGTGCATTGGATGGACACGTAATAGTACTAGATGTTCCAAATCCAATTATACCAATAGGTACTCCATTTAACAATAATTCTCGAATACAGATATTTTTTGTTGGAGAGATTCCAGCGTATGCATAACCAGCACTTTGTGTAGTATATTCAGACGAGGACGACACAACAGAAAGGATCAATAAAAGGATAATGAAAATCATTTTTGTGAGAGGGCCAGCGCCATTTTCTCAGGGTTTCCCAGTTTGTCGATAGTCGAATCTTAACTTCTTAAAAAAAGCCCAGTTTGTCGGGTTAACTATGGTACGACACGCTACCGCGCGATACGATACCAGTCACGCACAAAAAGAATGATTAAATTAAGTTCTTGGAAAATAAATAAAAATTCATTTACTTATCCAAAGGAAGATTGTGGTTGTTATGTATTTCAATCAAATAAAATCATCTTTGTAAATAAAGATAATGTTTATCTATATGATGGAATCACAGAAAAAGAACTTTCAATTTGCGATGCCGATCATAAAACGATCACACATCGATTTGTTTCAGATGGTAAAAATATTCTTACTCCTATTGGGGATTCTCATGTGATTGATAATAAGTATGCTACATTAAAATTATATAAAAATGAATTAGATGTATACGCTATTTATCAATGGATATGGAAGGAAGATAGTCGAATCATTAATATAACTTTGTATAACGATACTTTAATATTTGGACTTAAATATCCGGATGGATTAGAAATTATTGATTTTAATCTGAAAGACAAAATATTCATTTCTATATCTAGAAGGCATATAGTAGTAGCAACTCCTCCTAGTAATATATTTATTTATAGAGATGCCGATGGGAAAAGAAATAACGTATATTATCATGTTAGTTGTTCTTTAAACGTATGGACTAATGAGGGGATTGCTTTATTGTTGGATTCATCATGTCCGCGATGGTATTTTGTATTACATGGAGCGAATACCATTTACTTTACGAATGGAATGAATCTGTTCTCTATTAATGCGAATAACAATCCAAGTCTCGCACATAAAGTTTCCTATTTAGCATCATCTTCTCCAACAACAATCAATGTTACCATAGGAATTCAAATTACTGTTAATAATGATATATTTGCTTTTGGAAGCAATGCATTTTGGACATTTCAATTAGGTGAAATACATCAAACCGCCAAGTATGCTTCATCGATATCAACACTCTATAAATATAATTATTGTCTATTAAACGATTTAGAAGAAAAGGATGTTATTATTCTTTGTAAGGATAATAATACTGTTTTAGCAAATAAAATTTTTTTAAAGAATAGTTGTTGTGATTATTTTAAAACAATTTTAACTACTGATTGGTGTGAAAATGGAATTAGAAAACGGATGAAGTCATCAGATGAAATGATAAAGATTGATTGTACTGAAATTTCTGTTTCTGTTATGAATATTATTATTACTTATATCTATACGACCATACTTAAGAAGGGTTTAACACCAGAAGAATTTATTGAATTGTGTAAGGTAGCTGAAAAATTTATGATGAAAGAATTCATGGGACGATTACTTGGAAGATATCAATATATTGTGAAGACAGAGGATAAAAGTTTATTTGTGTTAAAATCATTATATGATATTGATGCACCATGGACAATTCCATTTAAAGAAGTTTGGTTATCTAGATATATTTCAATCATTCCATCGTTTGATTGGAATTGGGAAGAATTATACAATATTTCAAAGATTGAAGCATTAATGTATGATATTACTTGTTTAAGACATTCAATGTAACTACTCGTCGTCGTCGTCGTCGTCGTCGTCGTCGTCGTCGTCTTCGGATTGATTGTTATTTATCGCTAAAATAAGTCTAGCACGTTTACGAATTAATTTTGGCCATAATTCCTTTAATTCTGCCGTTTCCTTATCTAATTTAACCAGTCGTTCTTCATCTGACACATTGTTTCCTTTCCACCATGATACAATTGCTAGATCGTTAACACTAAAGACTCGTTCATCATCTAAAAATACAAGTCTTAGTTTATGATACCCAGAACGATATCCTTTTACATCACTCTTATCACATTTCACTACATAAGATGTAAATGGAATTTCATGAATAAATACGGATTGTGATAATACTTCTACTACTGTTCCAGATAATTCTCTTGTCATTGCTTTTTTTCCATTTCCAAATGTCCAAAGAGTATCGATTCGATCACCTAATTTAATTGCAATTTCTTTGAAATTATTTGCCATTAAATGATTATAACAAGCATGTTTTACTGATGTCATTTTGTGGATCGAGTCACTCGTTGTGTACTCACTCACTCACTCGTTGTGTACTCACTCACTCACTCGTTGTGTACTCACTCACTCACTCGTTGTGTACTCACTCACAAAAAAAAATGGACGCAACAGCAGCAGTATTAGTACCATGGGAAGATGATAAACAATATAGCAATGGACAATATATTAGTGGAAACTCATTTGAATTTAATACTACTTTATCAAAAAAAGACTACTTTAATAGTCAACCATTGAAAGAATATAGTAAATCATGTATCAGTTTAATTATTTCATATCGTGATGGTAAAAAACAAACATTGGCTGGACTACCAATTCCATATGCGTACGCTGATCTAATTCCTGAAGAATGTGGCGGAGAAAAAGAATGGTTATTTAGTAATCATTGGAAACCAGCTATTCATATGTTAGATTATCCAATTTGTGCGATGGATAATAAAGTTGCAATTAATTATGGAAAACGATATATTATCAGTACTTCGTTATCAAAAAAAGAATGGTTTGCTTCGTGCACAATTGATTATTATGATTCTTTATTAAAACAATTGTATCATGTGATTAAACCAGTTCGTAGTGGAATCTTCATTGATAATTTAATTCCAGAATGCCTAGGTGGACCATCGGATTGGATTATTAATCGATATACTGAACACGCGGACATCGATCGGGTTAAACGTATCAAAAGAGGAACAACGTCAACATCCATATCATCAATAATCAGTACAGGTAATTCTTCACAAATAAATATATTTTAAATTCACTCTGTGTATACTCGTTCCATCACTCTGTGTATACTCGTTCCATCACTCTGTGTGTACTCGTTCCATCACTCTGTGTGTACTCGTTCCATCACTCTGTGTATACTCGTTCCATCACTCACTCACAAATAATGAGAATCACTATCGTTGCATTTCGTGGTACGATTGGATCTGGTAAAGATGCAGCGGCTAAATATATTAAAGATCATTGCGGGGGAGTTCGATGTTTAGCATTTGCTGATCCATTAAAACAATTGTGTATGAAAGAATACGATTTAACAAAAGCTCAAGTGTATGATACAACGGAAAAAGAAATTATTGATCCACGTTATGGAATTTGTCCACGTGAAATATTACAATTGGTTGGAGCAGCAATGATTGGAATTGATCCATTGTTTTTGATTAAAAGAATGAGAAATCGTGTAAAGTCTACTCGGGCAAGGATTATTCTTATCACTGATTGTCGTTTTGATCGTGAAGCTCGATTTGTACAACAAGAATTATGTGGTACCGTCATACTTCTTGATCGACCTGGTCCACCACGTTCAATTCATAATGAACATGCAACAGAAAAAGCAATTACAACAAATTATGTGAACATGACGATTGAAAATAATGGAACATTAGAAGAATTTCAAGATAAGATTTACAACAATGTAATAATCCCTTTATTACCTAAACAAGAAGAAAATGAAATTGTAGAACCAGAACAAGTTAGTGAAGGAAAAGAAAATAAAATGGATGTGGTAATTGACGTTACCCAACAAGAGTCAACAGAAGTAGAAGTACAAACAGAAGTCCAAGTAGAAGTCCAAGTAGAATCAACAAATCATGAATTGGTTCGAAGCATATTGTGATATTTTATCATTGCTGCCCTCCTCATAATGACGATAAGCAGTGTCGATGGTGTCCTTACTTTGTCAATAATACATTCATTAAATCAATTAAATCTTCTTTCGTAACCAGATAATCATTTAAATCTAATAATCGATCCATTTCAAATGGATGTCCAATCACTATTAATGCCTTTTCTAATAAACGATTGGTTGAACCAATAGTACACGTATGTTTAATATTAGCCCAATTTGATTTTTGATCTTCAATACAACAATTCACGATTACATTATTAAAACAAAGATGAAGGATTTGACGCTCATAAAATTCATGTTTATTATCTGGATCGTGTTCAATTTGAAATGATAAAGTAGAAAATCCTAATAAAAATTCTTTTGCTGTAATACCCTTTATATTTCCAATATTCTCACGATAAAAATGCAACCATCTTGCTTGTTTTATTGCATCACATACATTCCATGATACTGTTGGTGGTGGTGACGATGGTGTAATAACCTTACCACTCCTTGTTTTCATTTATGTTGTGAGTCACGTCACACACAACTAAAATGGATGAATATCAATTGCACAAGGCATGCAAAGATAACAAATTTGATCAAGCAAAAGAAATTATTGATAGAATGCAAACAATTCAATTATCACATTTCAATCCAGAAAAATTGACTGCGCTGGATCATATAATCTTAAATGGTGGACCAAATGATATTCTTCGATCTCTTATACGTAAACTCACTGATAATAAACAAATAGAATTAAACAAAGCATTCCAACTGGTTGGACGTATTTCTGATCATATCAAGATACTGATTGAAGAAGGAGCAGATCCAAATTATATAGGTCATTCTCGTCAACTGTCATTTGAAGATAGTGCAGATCTAATTCATTATCGTCAACAGCCAATATTTATTTCTCTAATCAATTATCATACACCAGGTGATATATTACAGCTCATGCTTGATCATGGTGCCGATCCAAATTCACGATCCATATGTGGTTTCTATGCATTGGATGAGTGTCACCTAGAAAAAGAATTATTATTAATGCGATATGGTGCAACCAAATCGAACAACATTGGGTATCGGTTAACTCGCGTACTCGTCGTTATCGACATGATGCTATACACTAACCATCCCGATTGGTCAAGAGAGATCAAGCCGTATATATACTGAGTACACATCACGTGACGGGACGGGCGGACTGATTAGTGTGTACTCACGTGACGGGACGGGCAGACTGATTAGTGTGTACTCACGTGACGGGACGCGACTCACAAAATGGATGAATTAATATGTAATTGTATTATAAATAAATCTCATGAATCTATTCTTAATCAAATTATTAATTCTTGTTGTTATTTACCCGAATATTATCAAGGATTAGATGTTGATTATGTGGAAGCACTTGATTATTCTATCTTAACGGATAACTTTGAATTATTTAAAGCATTTATTGATGTAGTGGATATGACACCAACAGAAAAATTTAATCTTTTACTTAAACGACAAGCAAGTAAACAATTTCTTATTTATTTTTTAAGTGATTTCTATCCACGCGCCCATTTTACTATTGATGTTCCAATGTCTATGGAAGTATTGGTGATGCTAGTAGAAGATTATGGATGTAATATCTCATTATACAGGGGAGGATTACTACGCGATGGAGGATTACTGCACGAATGCATTAAGTTGGGAAAAACAAGTCAAGTAATGTATATAATCAACAAATCAATCATCGACAAGGATCGGTTGACTACCAGTGAAAGGAATAGATTGATTGTTTGTCTACACTTGGGATTTAAATATAACAGAATGATCATGTGTAAAAAATTGACTCAATTGTTAAAGCAATTATCGGCTGATGATCTTATTGCAGCAATGGGTTATCGTGTTAATATAGATTATTTTATTCCATTTACTCCATTATTTGATACAACAGTCGGACATTCCATTTTATTAAATGCAATTGATCATAAAGTACCAGTAAAGACAATTGAAATATTATTACAGCATGGATGTATTGTATTCCCTGATGTGATATATCGCACAATCCAAGAGAGAGCAGACATTGATGTATTTAAATGTTTACTCCTCTCGCTAACAGGACAGTACCCACAACTAGCTGATTATGGACCATGTGCATTATCGAATCTAATTTATCGGATATGCATACAAAACGGAGATAATGAAGTATATATTCGTCATCTTATTGATTTAGGTGGGTCGTGTAATTATGCAATTCGTTTACTACGTCCAGATCGTTTAGATACAGTACTTCGTATCGTAAATGAATCGAGTGAATTACGATTCTCTGCTGCATTTCATATCTTATACGTAAATAATAAAAAACTTGCATTACTTGATCTTGAGGATGATGAAATCAATAAAAGGATTGAAGTTTCGATAACAAGAATAAATGGATCTCCACTTAATGCAACTCCACAGATCGGACAAACATTATTATCTTATTTTGTGATGGCTAGATCACACAGTATGAATAATCTCATGTATTTATTAAAGCGTGGTGCAGATCCATCATCTCGTTGGCTTGATCGTAGTGTTTATGAATTGTCCAATCAAACTTGGATTCATGATGTCATTTGTCATGTTAAGTTAATCATCCAATTAATTGCAGAGGAAAAACGTTTTACTAGATTTAAGGAGCTTCATTTGATAAAACGTTTATTTAAATATTTAATATAATGGCCGTCCATCATACTCACCCGTCCATCATACTCACTCGTCCACCATACTCACTCGTCCATCATACTCACTCGTCCATCATACTCACTCGTCCATCATACTCACTCGTCCTCCGTCCACCATACTCACTCGTCACAAAAAAATGAAATCTGTCTTACTCGTTGCATTTCTACACGCGATTGTTTTAGGTAACGTCTTTACTTTTGGATTATTCATTCCAGAATTATCTGTAAAGATGAATAGAGATACAACGGATGTTGCATTTATTGGTTCAATGGAATATTTATTATTCTTATTTTCTGGTTTACTAGTATTACTTAATCGATCATCGTATGATAATGCACCAGTGATTATTGGAGTAATTCTTTGGTTTATTGGATATCTTACATCTATTTTTATTACTAATAACTATGTTATTTTTACTGGAGTATTTGTAACGTTTGCTGGTATTGGAAGTGGATTAGTTTATTGGAGTACTTTATCTATGGTACCAACATGGTTTTGGGGTCAAAAAGATTTAGTGGTATGTGGATTAACATTACGTCGTGTTCCTTTAGCAATGGCAACTCTTTCTTTATCACCAGCATGTTACAATCTTATCTTCCCATACGCAGTAGAAGCATACGGAACAGGAATATTACTTAATGAAAGTTGGCCTAGTACATATATTATAACTGTTCCAATATGTGCAACTATTATGTTTATCATTGCATTGATTACACATCGAGTCGTTGGAGAACACAACGAACACAGAGATGGTGATTATACATCAAAGATCTCATTTAGTTTTTTATTAATTGGAATTATTTGTTTTCAATCTGCATTCTTTGTACCATATGTCTATGTCGTACCATATATGGAAACATTTAATGCTACTGTCGCAGAAACTAGTTTAGCAACATCATTAATTGGAGCTGGATCAATTTGTGGAAGAATAATATTTGCATTGTTATGTGCAAGATTTAGTATGCCTGGTGAATTAATGACATTTAATAGTTGTTGTATGTCAAGTATTTTATTTATTTGGTTAATTTGTAAGGATCCAACTGGAATGATTATTTTTTCATTCTTTTATGGGTTTACTTCTGGTGCTTGTTATGTATTGTTTCCAGTATATTTTGCTACCAAATGGGTTAATGTGGATTGGTTTAGTTACGGACCAGCATCATTATTAACATTTAAATTAAGTTTATTTAGTGGTTCCTTATTCTTAGGTGAATTATGTTCTTCCTTAGTGAATTTATTAGCATTTCCTCATAATGGTAATATTACTTCTACTATATTATTTTCTGGAATATCAAGTATGTTTGGATCATTATTATTTTTTTTAGGATTAATCATCGAAAGGTATCACATCGACGATCTGGTGAATGATAAGGCAAATGAGGATGAAGAAAGGACAAGTGATAGCAGTAGGACGAAACCAATCATGACGATCTAATATCAATCGTGAAAAATGATTATAAAAAAATCGTGAAAAATGATTATAAAAAAATCGTATCAATTGACGTCCTCCCGTTCGGATGGTACACCCACGTCCTCCCGTTCGGATGGTACACCCACGTCCTCCCGTTCGGATGGTACACCCGCGTTATCCCGTTCGGATGGTACACTCATACTACGTTTTGACCCCCAATGTGTCATACCAGCTCGACGAATGGTTGTTGAAACTGGTCTTTCTTTTCCATAATGACCTTTATTTTCTATTAATAGACCCGCGTCCTCCATTTCGGACACGTCCATCATCACATCCGTTTTAATTATATTAAGTTGCTTCTTCATATTCTTTACATCTGTTTCGATAACACCAAGTCGTTCATCGATTCTATTAAGTCGTTCATCGATTCTATTAAGTCGTTCAACAATAGGTTCTAATGCACTTGCCGTTGCACTTGCCGTTGCACTTGCAAACCATGCTGGGGTTTCATTATCATTCATTGATTTAGTAAAGAGTGAGTGGCGCGTGTACTGAGCCGTCCATGGTAGTTTCTCATACCTTAATTGTCTTATCAGGTCACACATCGGGTCGGTCGTGCATCACTTGGTTTACACTAATCCTTTTATCTCATTCGTTCCTATTATTAAATCTTTTGGGAAATCTGGATTAAGAATTAAAAAACGAAGTAATGCATCAATATATTTCATCCTCTTTTGATCAACTAAATTAAATCCATTAACCCTTATTTGAATGATTGAACAATATCGAATAACACGTTGCATCTGTATTCGAAAATCAAAAATATTATTTGATGGATGAAATATATCTACGACGACTAATTGTGTTCGTGGTAAATATCCAATAAATTTGGTAGCATCATCAGTTCCATTGAGCATTATTGCAATTTCTTTTATTGTTAATAATGGCGTATCGATTAAATTCGCATCCGACACGAGAGATACTGGATTACCCAACATTTCTATTGCATCTAGTTGTGGTCCTCCTGGTCCAATCCGAATGGTATTAATTGAATTACGGGATAATTTTATATTTGTCAAAGACGATATATGATTGAGTAATTTTCTTGCGACATCCGATGTAATCTTATTTTGAGAAATATCAATAATAGATATCTCAGACCCAACACATTCAGTGGATATATCAGAAAGATCATTGTTTTGAAGTTGTATATCTTTTAATCGAAGACCAGCGAGCACGGATCCAGCATCATTTAATTCACATCCAGTAATAGTTAAACTTTTTAGAGTGGGATGAGGAGGAAGAGTACATTTCAATAATGGTATCGTTGCAATAAATAATCCGACTAGTGATTTATATGGAGCAAATAATTGAAAGAGTTCTTCCACTTCTAATTGTTTTACCTCACATGGCTCCTCTCCCCATATATGGATTCGTTTAACCTTATCTTTGTTTGCATAACCCTTTAATTTACCTATAACGAATGATAATGTTTTAGCTTTATCAAAATGAAGATGATCAATTCGTGATGTTGATGATGGAATTGTCGTATCATCACCAATTTCACTTTCGTTAATTATTAATTTAAAACTATCGGCAACATATTTATAGGACGGCATGATAAAAACACAAATTTGTGGAAATGACATCACAATTATTATTTTTATCTAAGAAATCATATCGAACACCAATGTGTTATATTATTGATCCAATTACACCAAATGCTGGATTAATAGCATTAGTAAATCATCGTATAATAAAAGAATATATTCATGAAATTGAATCAACTGGTGGATATCGTAGAGCAGTAATTGAAGCACAAGATATATTTATGGGACTTGCATCACATGAAATAGAATGGTGTGGTGTATGGTGCAATAGTAATCGTGGTGGATCAATTGAGGTCATTGTTTGTCATTGGGATTGGAGAGATGTTCGACATTCAATGATTAATGGAAAATTATATGATGATGGATCTTCTCGTGGAGTGTTTAATGGATTATTAAGTTATACAAATCCAATTGAAATGATCGCATCCTATGTATTTGGAGAATTAAAAATACCATCATTCATTGGAGGTATGTTATTTGGTCCAATTATATCATCATTAAATACGGAAAAAAGATTTTTAGATTTATTTTTTATATTACCATCGTCTTTTGATGGATCCTCATTTAATAAAGGAGGATGGATTATGTGTAAGGTTCAACCAATTAATGGATATCTTGTTGTTCCAGGATTTAAACCAATACGAGCACATCCAGATATAATAATATTTCGTCATCCGCAACATAAAACTAAAATCTATATCGTACCACCAATCATTGGTGATGAACAAAAAAGATGGTTTGATGGTATTAATCTTATTTGGGATCGTCCAATCAAACCAGATCATACGGTTATGGATGATTATGTTCGTTGTTACAGGGAAATAGACTGTGATGGCCACGTAACGGCCACGTGACACCGACACCGACGACCGTGCCAGTGATGACGGGTCAATTTCTCCCTCCTCCTCCTATCGTTAACATAAAATAATTTAAGGTATGAGAAACAATAAAAAATATTCTACACGAATTCGCTAATTTACTATCACCACCAAACACAATATATCCAACTGAATGTGGAAGGACAAGAATAATAAATATCCATGGTAACATTGTCGATAATAACCATACTCGACATGCATATTCTAGAGAAACAAACATTACAAGAATCAATGCCACAGTCAAATCTTCAGCCAAGATAATTAAGATTGGAGGAAAGATTGAAAATAATACAATAAATAAATAAATATAAGTAAAAATAATTGATCCAGATAAATCATAATTCGTTACATCTTCTGTTGCTAAACCAATAAATATTTCTTGGATACAAAATACAAGTAAAAAAGGATTTAAATAGATTAATGAAGTAAATAAAACTAAGAATACAAACACACGACTAGAACGTTTTTGATACCACACATAACGTTGATGGGTGTTTAAATTTGGATGTAAATATAGATGTTCATGAGAAAAAATAATATTACATAAATAAACAAATAATGGATTTACCCATGTTTTTATTTTCTTCTTACTCATTTGTGAGCCACGAATGACTTCAATATAATCGATATTCTGTTGAATGCATAATACTCCAGATCAGATTAGATGGGATTGTCATCCCTGTTGCCGTGTTTGTCCTGTAAATCCTGTTAGCAGCAACGATGAGATGAGTTAACTTATCAATCACACTCGTACACACTGGATTTAAATGATAAACAATAGAACCACGAATGAATTTTTTAAGATATGGTGAAATTATAATTGTTCTATGTAATTCTTCTTCAAATTCGTAACCACCTGGGCCAAATCCACTACATACTTCAACGAATTCTAATTTCGTATATGGTAGAACATCTAATATTTTCATACATAACGATTTCGTATTTTCTATTGGTCCAACCGTAAGAGATCTTAGTAATAATAAACTATCTATGATCTGTGGGGTAATGGGATTATCTTTAATATTTAATGATTCTAATGATAAAGAGGACGACGACCGTAGTGTTTCAATTGAATTTCCTCCTAAATGAAGATAAACTAATTGTGGACAATCTTGAATTAAAGCACTCGCTCCCACACTCGTAATCCTTCTCTCAAACGGATATGGGGCAGCACCAAATAGAGTACGTTTACGAATAATAGGTGTTTTACTAAGATTAACATTAGTTAATAATGGACAATTTTGAATAAAAGGAATTAACGTCTTTATGATTTCATCATCCCCAATATTGGAATTATTCAATTCTAATGTTTTTAATCCATCACCAAATATTAAATTAACGTTATTGCATTCAATCAATGATAATTCCCACATCCATTGATTTATTTGAAATAATGATAAAGGAAATTGATCCAAACGAAATATTTCAATCTTCATTTGATAAATTAAATCAACAAACTTATTCAAATCAACCGATGATGGAACAACATCTTCTTCCAACAATCGAAATATATGTAATAATTTAATCGAATTATTACTTAATCTGTTTAAAACAATATTTACAGTAGATAAAAATTTAAAATTAATGATATGAAAACTTGTTGTAGTAAGATTCCATTCTGGTACATCCATGTCGGTTATATCCGTACCGTCAATTATAGTAAGATCATCATTCAACAAATATTGCATTGTTGTTGTTATTGTGTTGCCAATTAGAGATGGCTAACGTAATATTTACCCAGCCAACATTAGAGATGGCTAACGTAATATTTACCCAGCCAACATTAGAGATGGATATCATCTAACGTAATATTTACCCAGCCAACATTAGAGATAATACCATCTAACGTAATATTTACCCATCTAACATTCCAGCCAACATTAGAGATAATATCATCTAACGTAATATTTACCAAGCCAACATTAGAGATAATATCATCTAACGTAATATTTACCAAGCCAACAGTAGAGATAATATCATCTAACGTAATATCATCCCAGATTCCCTTATTGAGTCGAGTTATCATTGTTATCGTCAGAATTATACATAATAGTACATATATTCCAATCCCCTGTGATATAATGGGTTCAGTCCAAAGTGATACGAGCGTAACAATCGTAAACAGATCAATATATCGATTATCATCTACGACGGATGCACACGAATGCCATAAAGCTATTGAAAGGAGAGAAACGCAGACACGATAACGAGGAACATAAATATCTATAATACATGAGATTACAACCATACAAAACATTCCAAAAATAATTTTTGCGTCCATTTTTGTGACCTCATTCCCCCCCACGAGGTGACGTGACTTCATTCCCTCCTTCCGCAATACATACAATCTTTTGAACTCAATCGATGTGTATCTTCTTCAAATTTTCGAAATACACAATTATTTTTTAAATCAACATAATAATAAGTATTAGGTTTTAATGTTTTTTCAATATTAAAACCTCCTGCTAATATTCCACGTAGATCTGATTTATATACGGGCAGGGATCTTCTTCTATCAAGTTCTTTACTTCGTTCTTTAATTTGAATTAATAAATCAATCGTTGCTATTGTTTCCATTTTTGGTAAGACGATGACGACCAATCGTAATCGTGATTTAGTAAGAGATAAAAAAAATGAATTATTAATGAAAGATATCTTAAATAATCAATATGATAATGTAATAATTGAACGTGTTGATGATGGCAATTTAGTTTGTTGTGTGGATACCACACCAAGACAATCTATACAGGAACAATTAAGAAAAATTGGTTGTAGATTAGACGATGATATTAATTGTGGGTTTACAATTTGGTTAAAGATGCAACATACACAATATGGAATACAATGGTTTATGAATTGGATTATTACCATTGCGATAACATGTTGTATGATTGGTGTATGTTCATTGATTTATCATTATTATGAATTGGCACAATTATTATGGTAGCAGTGTTGTTGTTGTTGTTGTTCGTCGTCGTTGTTGTGGTTGTTTGTTCTAGTCAATTACTTTTATTAAAACGACCTTATTATCATAAACCAATTAGTATAATTAGTAAAGGACATTATTTAATTCATAATAATACATATATTCCAATCCCCGGTGATGTAATTTCACCATGGTCGGATAAAAATAATACAAAGACAAATACTTTTCCTTTATTAGTAAAATGTTATCCACCATCATGTGATGGATTAAGTAAAGCAAATAAAACATCAATAACAACTGGTAGATGGAAAGTATATCAAGAAGGAACAACAATGACTATTGATGATATTATTGGATTACCCGATGTTATTCGAGTATCAAATTATCCTAAAATTCGAATGTTATCATATGATTCTCTAATCGCTCATTATTCAACAACCATTAATATTACTAGTACGATTACTAGTAATACGTATGGTACGGGTATTTTGATTGCTATTGCGGATACATCAATAGATCCATTTCATCAAGCATTTTATGATCCATCACAACCAAATCCTGTACAGGGTGTACTTACACCAGGAACACATACAAAAATAGCTTCTTGGATTACAGCAATACCTGGAGTAACAGGATTTATTGGTATTAATGGTGCACATGGAACAGCAACATCTGGTGAAGCAGCAGGATTTCAAGGTGTTGGAGAACAAGGGATTTCACCAGCAGCACGATTCATGTTTTATGAAATTACACCAAATGATAATGATGAAACATTAGATATTCCAAACACATTTTTTACTTGGCTTAGTGATGCATGTGCGATTGGTGCTACCGTGTTCACTGGTAGTTGGGGTTCAACCGATACGACTGGAATATATGATGATATGAGTGAAATGATTGATGAATTAGCTTTGGCTAATCCATATTGTTCAATTACTTTTGCTTGTGGTAATTCTGGTCCAACTGGTTTATGTAGTTCACCATCAAATGGTAAGAATGTTGATGCGATTGGTGCTTCATTTAGTAATCCAGAAGCATATAATGATTTATGGTCTGATTCTCTCATACATCCTAGTAGATATACATCACAACAAGTAAGTTTGTGTCACGCGCGCTCCCGTCCCCTACTAACGTCACAACAGGCAGTTGATTTTAGTTCTACTGGTCCAACTATTGATGGTCGTCGTTCACCATTATTTTATTCATCTGGTGTAGCAGAATGGGTACCATATTCATTTACTATTCCAACGGCTAATCATGCTCAATATACACGAATGTATGGTACATCATTCTCAACCCCATCCATAGCTGGAATTAAAGCATATTTTCAAAGTAAATATAAATCCACTCACGATGGAATAATTCCAAGTGCTTCACTTGTTTCTGCTTGGCTTATATCTATTACAATACCAATGTTAGGTGTACAATCATTAGATATTGATACTGGTGCTACTCCTTTATTGGACGCACCAACTATTACTGGATTTGGTTTTCCAGTCGTGAACGCAACCATTCCATTAACTGGTGGTATTGAAGGTAACTTAACAGAAAGAGAAGGAATTACATACATATCATCATCTACCGTAGTTGAGAGTATTATGGTTGGAATAGTATGGCATGATCAAACGAATGGTGGATTAATACCATCATTAATAAATGATTTAGATATTCGTGTTTTTATGAATGGTTTACAGATACATCCACCTTATACGGATAATATTAATCCAAATGAAAGGATATCTATTTCATCTATTCCATTTAGTAGTACAATACGATTTGTGGTATATGAAAAAGATAATACCATACAAGGTGGTGATAATGTTCCATTTGGATTTTATTTATCTGGTGGTAGTACAATACCGACGACCGTTAACGTAGGAACATGTTTTTCAAATGAAATAAATGCTTGTGTTGGTGGAACAACCTATCAAACATGTAATGGTACCAGTGGATTATTTAGTGGTCCTTGTCTTACTCCATGTAATGGTACAACGATAACGATGGAATGGGGTAGTGAATGTTTGTGTATATATGGAACAGAACGATCATGTGGTGTGGGGGGGTATCAGGTATGTGAAATTTCTGGTATATTTCCATCCGTATGCTCATACGATACTCAAGAAAATAGTGTTCCAGAAGTAAGTGAACAATCAGAAAGTAACAGTTATGATCTTTCATTGTCGATATTCATTGTCATCATTATACTTCATTTAGTCACAACTTTTAATTAATATAGAAAAATAAAATGGCGGCGCAAGAAGAAGCCATGGGTTTTATCGCAATGACGGGAATGTATGCTCTCGTAATGATTGCCGGAATTAATTTCACCGTAGAAGGCGAGCTATTACACAGCAAGAATAATACGAGGGCAATCCATTTTATCACATGGGGTATTCGTATTATTATGGGTATGTGGGTCATTTCATTAATTGGTGCATTCAGTGCATATTATGTATCATTAAATGCAATTCCGGCAACCAATGATATTGGACATCTACCAGTCGCTAGGGCTCATTATGTTTTCATTCAATTTCTTCTTCATTCTTTTGCGATATTATTTTTTATGTTTATTAAATATTATTATGGTGATTTTCGTGATAATCTTGGATCCAAATCTGAATTATACGCATCAAAAAAACCCGGTGAGAAGGTGGATTGGGATAATTTTCCAAAAATATTACAACCAGTAAGAGGATACTCTTATGCATTATTAAAGAGGGTTTCAAAGAATGCGTACGTATTTGGTAAGGCTGGGGTGAAAAAGGGCACAGATTCGGATGATACTATTGGTAAGGTTTATGCACTCATCACACACGGATATGTTATTGGTGTATTTGCAATCAATTGTATTATTCAAATGCAAACTTGGTATTTAATTCCGGGTACACCACCAGCACCGGATGATTGGAATTACATAAACGTTACTACCGTAACCATCTGTCTGATTTTAATCGTTTTCAGTTATTGGGGATGGGACACCGATAGAAGATCTTTTTTGGTACAGAAAGGTCAATTGTTTGGTGTGGGCGGAGAGATTACTGGTCGACAATTATGGGTATGTTTTCCACCGACCGTTATATATGCATTAATGGCAGTTAATTTATCTATGTACATTGAATTTTTTAATGATACACCACGTGTTGTATTTGCATTTATCATTGGTACGGTGATTCCTTGGGGCATGGGATTATTATCTGGTACAAATGCAGTTTGGGTTGATTATTTTGCGATTTGTAATTGGATTATTTGGACTGCATACTTACTTCCACCAGCATTTGGTTATGGATTTCAAGCGAATGCAACACCGACTGGTGAATTTGTATTTCTTCAATTCGTATCAAATTGGGGTAATACAAATGCTGAATATACCGTTGCTTCTACTTTATTAATTCGATATTTACTTAGTATATTTGGATTGGTCCATTGTACTACTGGAGCTCTAGTACATTATATTGTTAGTTCATATACATTTGATAGTGCAATCCTCGAGGAAGAAGGTATAGTCGGTGTAAAAACACTCGTTATTGATCAAAGCAAGATAGAAAAGACTTGGGGTCAATGGTGTATGGGAGGATGTTGGTGTGGTGCATCGGCTAATAATGAAAAGAAGGATGATGAGTATGTCGACGACGAAAGTGTCGCTACCGATTGATTGTGATACCGATAGCGACGATGCCGATCGATTGTGATACCGATAGCGATGACGAATCACGTAATTTATTTTTTTTTCTTTTCTTTTCTTCACAAATAATAATAATAATAAAAATGGTTTTTATAGTCATTGAAGGTAATCACGATGCATCCATACAGCAGGCCGTTCGCCTGGCTGATTTAATATCGGAAACATATGACACAGATGCCACTATTCTCGTACCATCAACGAGATATTATGATTTACATAAAAAGGATATGATTAATTATCCAAAATCATTGTCCTTATTACATGAATTAGATTTTAATGAACAAGAAAAAAAAGTATTAAAAGCAATTCAAGATGGTAGTGATGTTATTATTTGTATTAATTATTATTATAATCAATATTCAGATCGATGCGAATGGAGAGAAATATGTATGCCAGATTTAGTATTTTATTTATCGACAGACGATTATGTGGATAGTAAATTTAATGCATTCGTTCATCATCATCGATTATCCTATCAAATCATACATTTAGTTGATGATCCAACTGTACCAACATTGAATTTATATGGACAAATATTGGATAAATTAAAGATGACAGATAAAAAAAATTTAAAAGATATTATGGAAGGAACAACAGTGTGAGTCACTCACTCACTCACACACACAAAATGGAATATGATGATTGTGAAAAATTGAATATTGCTACCGTAAGTATCTGTTTGTTTTGGTTTGTGTGTTTTATTAGGGCAATAAAATTACGTGTCATTGTGTGTCTCTGCGTGCTATCGATGTGTATGTCATTTGCACCATCAGAATCAATCCGATTCATTGTTGCAGTGTGTGGATTTATCTACAGCACGGTGGGAATTGTTGTGTATATCATTATCGCGTCACGCATGACACCACACAAATTAAAAAATAAATAAAAAAAATGACTATTCTTTCATTCTTTGGTTTTGATTCAGTAAAGGATCAAGGATATTTAAATTATAAAGCAGCATTCTTTACATTCGTTTGTTTTCCTGATGGTGATTGTCTTTTCTTAGTTGCAATGATATTTAGTTTATTTTTTACTCTCTTGTTTACTGCATTACAATATACTCAACATTATCAATTATGTGGTCATTTTCTATCGTTAAATGATGCAAACTGTACAACTATTCCATGGATTGTAAATGGTGTAAATGAAGTTGAAGTTGGAACAGTATATTTTTTTATTATTACAATCATCAATGCTATTCGATTAAGAAAATCAATTCCTATTAGAGGTGAACCAGCAGATATTCTTCTTCTCGTTCAATGGATGTTATATACGGCATGTGCACCCTTATCAATTACAGCATTAATTGCATTTGAAGGAACATTAAATGATCGTGTTACGATTACTGATGTGATTCGAGGTAGTAGTTGGGTATGTTTTTTAGCATTATTAATTATTATATTATTTGGAAGATATCCATCCTCATATAAACATTTATTATGGAGTTCAATGATTCTTTTGATACATTATGTATTCGTTGGACTTTTATTAAATCAAGAAATTTATGTCTATCCACAAGTAGTTAATGTACATCCACATACGGTGATTACTAAGGCAATTCTTTATTTTGTTGTAAATCTGATTGTTCATGCAATAATTGTATCAATTCAAACAAAGAGAGGAAGAGGTATTTGGATTTCAAATCAAATTATTACTAATGATGATGTTGGTACTGATGAATTAACTTGACCCTCGACTCATTTTTCTTTACATTTATTACCTTTCCACATACAAAACATTTTTCTTGTTAAACATGGTATCATTGTTAATCCTTCACAATATGTTTTTCTTTGACATTTAATTAATGTTCCAAACCAATTACATCCATCTTCATTACATTCGGTTTGATCTGTAATTTCATCACAATTACGTACAATTGGTTGTTGTGTTGGTATTACCGTAGGTGTTAACGTAGGTGATGTCGTCGTCGTATTTGTATCATTAACAGGAGCTATACGAATAGAATAATAAACACCATTTAATTGGCGTACAAAACAATTTAATCTACCTAATCGTTCACATTCCCATGATATCCACTTTGATGTCTTAACAGGACATTTAGATTGAACAAATATTGCTACCTGTTGATTACAAAATGGAAAATATATATCTAAATCATAATCTGGAATAGAATATGGAGGTGGAAATTGTACACCACCACATATAAAATAATTTCCATATTCAACCATAATAGTTGGCATGGGTGATGGAGTAGTGAGTGGATATTCTACTGCAATAAAAATTAAAGGACATATTGAAGCGTTTACGAACAATAATGATAATGACAACAACAATATTAACATGATTTCTTTTGTGAGTCACTGTGTCCTAGTTTCATCACAATTTAATCTATTCACAGTAATCTTATTGCGCGATGGATAATAAATAAAACGTATGAGATCATCATCTTCGTCCTCGTCGTCGTCGAATCTTAATATTTCCACTGCAGTATCAGTCAAAAGAGGTATTGCTTCACCAATAAATTTATATAGATGAGTCCATGTTCGATCAAGTTCTAATTCAATTAAATCATTTGAGCCTCTTAAAATAAACATTAAACGGTTACCATATGAAATCATAATACTATCAAAAGGAGGTACTTCTATTGGTGGTGAAATAATTACATTACGTAATAATTGTCTATCAAGCATATATTCCTTAATCGCTGTTGAACCAATTACTCTAAACAATCCATCATTCATCCAATGACATTTTTTTTCTCCATTTTCTCCATTCTTTACTTTAAAAATAAATCCTTTTTCTAAATCAATCATCATAAATGGTGCTGTTGTTGATACGGGCATAATAATCAATTGAATACCATCATCTCTCGTTTTATGCCAAGTTACCGTTGATATAGATTCGTTCACTGTAAGTTTTAATTCATCATTAATCCATCGATTGGAATCTTCATCGAAATGAAAGATACGACCAGCTAATAAAAAATAATCGTGACCAAAGAATGGATATACAATAGATCCGCTGGGTGGCGATGGTGTCATTGAATAAGTAAATTTTTCAATAACAATTCCATCATTCTTTATTATTTCAACACCGACACCGGGAATTATATTAACCTTCCATTTACCCCATTGGTTTACCATTGTTTGTGACGGCTGGGTAACGGCTGGGTAACGGATGGGTAATGGATGGGTAACGGATGGGTAACGGATGTGTACCGGGTGGGTAACGTCACCAACGTGACACGGACACAAATGTTTGAGTTCAATATATTTCCATTATTATTTATTCATATCGTGGGACAAGTTGGATTATATCAAGAAATATGGAACATAGTTTGTAGCCTGACTCATCCATTTTTAATTCCAATTGCTGATGCTATTGAAGTGTACGTTTATTTTTATCTATCGTAATTACGTTTTTATTCTACAAATTATATCAACCTCGTATATCAAATCATACATTTAGTCGATGATAACATGTAAATACGTGACTTTTATGGTTTTTTCTGTGTATTTGCCCATCACTGATTAATTACCTGGATGAATATTTTGCACAATACGAACAATCACATTGGTATGATCCTTATTAACAATAATGAGTGAAAATGGGTCCCATCTCCAAAAAAAATTCTGTATCCTATTCTTATTCCTATATGAATATACACTGACGAATGTCAGATCTCCGTGCGACAGAGAATACATTTCAATCCTTGAGTTATTACCAAAAACAACTAATGAATATTTTTTTGAATTCATTCCTTTAATTACATTACAATAATAATCATCTGTCATCTCCACTGATATGCGATTCCATCGTTTATTTGTCATTTCGGTTATCTTCTTACGTCTAATACATTTAATTCCATTGCTGTGATGTTCAAATGTCAATCGTACCGTTTCAAACTGTGTACCATCGATACACGGAAGGATTACGACAAACGCATCCATCGTTGGTTGTTCATATACTGTTGGAACTATCATTCCAGTTTTATTCGCGTAATATAATGGTACTTTACCATAGTATATTGGAACTACCTTTGAATTATTACCTCTCTTATATATTAATTGAATAACATCAGGAGATGTTTCCATTTCAACAAAGATAATTAATTCACATTTACCAAATAAAACAAATCCTCTAATCGCACCCTTAAACCTCTCCGCTGATGAACATACTCTAATTTGATGAATAATAGATGTATCTCCAAAATCAATATAATAAATACTATATTGACTACAAAAATAAACACGACCACCATCCGCCGTATCTTGTTGTTTATCATCAATATTACCCGCCGCATCTTGTGGTTTATCATCAATATTACCCCTAAACCAAGTAACAGTTTCTTGAAAACAATCTTCCTTCATGACATATTCAGATTGAGTCATATATTTACCTATTTCCACACCCAAAAATAATATTACACTTCGTTTATCAATCTTAAGAATAGCAGTCTCACCAGAATTTATTACACCATCATAATCTAAACTTGATATTCTTTTAATATCATCCATAACATCAATGGTCGTCGCAGATGATTGTTCTTCTGTATCAATCATCTTATTATAATCATCAATCATCTTATTATAATCTGGTGACCCGATTGACATATCAATTGGTGGTGGAATCCAATGACAATCATCCTCTAATACGAATGGATAATGAATGTCATTTGGAAGAATATCAAATTTAACATGTGCTAGATTGCGTTTTTCATGTATTGCCTTTAATTTTCTTCTTTTATCTTTTGAAACCAGTTCGTAATTCGTTTTAACTTTATCAAATGTATCATACAATATTTTTTCTTTAAGAAGTTTTTTTTGTGGATGTATAATATCTTTTCCATAAATAGTCTGAATGCCATTCACGCGTAATTCATGACCAATAAATTCTATGGTTTCGATCTCCTCCCCAATAGTCATTGTATTAATTAATTTTGGTTCATTATCACTTAAACTATAAATCAATATCGTAGTATCATCCGTTTGTATACATAATAAATTACCATCAGTAGAAAATGATCGTCCTGACACGGTTGAATCTGTTTTCTTTTCTTCCATAATCTGTTTCAATGCATTCCATCGTATATCAAATAATCTAATACTTATTGAAGTTGATACGAGTAAATAATTATCACTAAATGTAATATTATCGATATCATCCACATTACGTATTTGACCAACGTACTTACCATTAAGTCGTCGTACAAAAATTATTTTTTTATCTGATAAATATCCATATTCTACCCCATCATCTGTTGTCCGAATGGGTTTATATGTACCAACTGCATGGTATGGACTATATTCGTCATCGTTATCGTGACATATCACATATAATTCATTATATAAATCAATATTAGTTACTCTTTTTAATTCATCCTCATTTCCAAATAATCTTTGTATCGGATATGTATATTCTTTCGACTTGGTATATATAAATTTCACGTATGGATTAGGAACTGGTTTTAATTTCATAGCAGCAAGCCAACCATGAAAATCATTTATATTCCATCTCGATAATCCTCTATAAAATAAACATTCAATTGGCTCTTTTTTTAATCGATCCCGTAACTCTCTTATGATAATATTATGTTCAGCATTTAGAATTTCTTTCTCTACTTTAACATATTTTTCTTTTGCTTCATCAAAATATTTATGAACAGCAACCCTCGTTATGTTTTTAAGATCACCTGTCTGACTGGGTTGAATATTAAATCTTGTTTTAATATCATCACATTGTTCTTTTTTTGATAGATTGTTATCTGGTATCGGTAATGGATCAAATGGTATAGCTAAATATTTAATGCATGCTAATTTAATTTCATATTCTGATAATATTGATCCTTTTCTTAATTTTAAATGAGATCTTCTTATTATATTTGAATAAATACTATTTTCAATAATAATAGCTGAATTTGCTATGGAAACATCATGAACGGTTGGTGTGGGTGCCTCCCCATCTAGTTGACGGTCTAGTTGATTAATCCATTCATTTATAGTAGTTACGGTTGGTGTGGGTGTGGGTGCCTCCCCGTCTAGTTTAGGTGCTTGTTGACGAATCCATTCATTTATAGTAGTTCCTATCATACCCTTAATCGTGCCATATAAGATTGGATTATTCACCTGAAGATCGGTATCTTTGGTCGTGCTCAACGACTTACTCGTCCATTCTGCACGTAATTTGTTCGACAGTTCAGCCATTTTTATTTTTTGTCGTTACAAATCGTTTTCCTTTGAAGGGTTTATTGTTTAGTTTATTTTTTATTGGACCGGATGTGGAACTTTTGATGGACGACAATAAGGAAACATTATTTTTATAATATCGATATAAATCTGGATCTCCAATGTCGGGATTTACTTCGTCTCCATCAGAACTATAATCAAATTGATATGTACCAACTTCAGGATCAATCATTTGTTCAGCCTTTATGATTGCATCGTATCTTAATCGTCTTAATCTATCGTCATTCTCTCGAAGTTGACAACAACATTGCCACCCGGTACAATCTCCGGAACGACAGCACACGTATCGCGGACAATGATGTCGAGCACATCTTGGACCTTCCCAAAAAAATAATACTAGAAAGGATACTACTAGAGTAGTAAGACAAGCATAACCAAATGCTATTGCAACCTGATTCGGTGTATCATCCTGATCAACAAATGTATGTTGTAAATGAAATGAAATAAAATTTACCCATATTCCTGCATATATAATTTTAAATGCAAACCAAGCAGTTTCTGATGCATTTCTTCCATAAATGTATGTCATCCCACAACAAGTAAAGAATTTACGACAATTTACGGTATGTGGATCATTTTCTATTGCCAGCGTTCTTGCCTGGATCGTTTGTAATATTGTTCTTCTACCCACAACCGTATGTGGTTCGATATCCAATTCAAATTTATTTGCTAACCATCTTTCTCTTTGAAAATCAGTCTTTAAATGTTCAGATCTCCATGCCAATTTAGATACATTCCATATTGTTGGTTCATCTACGGCAAGAATATTTTGTTCATCTGATTTTGTTGTATCAAAATAAATGTGTGCTTCTTGTATGGTTGCAATATCCTTAACCGCTGTCAGACCATCAGCAGCCTCACTCATTGTTGTCGAGTTAATCTATAATTTTCAATCTTTTCGACTAAAGAGAATAATGATTCACTAATTAATATTAATTTATGTAATTCTAAATTATTTAATATTTCTATGCATACTTCAGGAGTAGATGGTGGTGTAAGAAATATTATCATTGATTCATCTAAAATAAATTGATCTGGTACTATATCTTGTATAATACAAAATATACCATAACGAATTGAATGTATATCTTGTACGACGAGTGTAGTCTGTTGTTTTGCCGTTGTTGTCTTCATAGTCCTTCGTAAAATTTCTTTACATTGACATCGTTGAATAATACTACCTCTATGAAAACATAATTCTTGATCATCATTTAATATTATCATATGCTGAACATTGTGTACATATACGGTATCATCCTTTATTGGAAATAATGGATAAATTCGTTTTTCAAATAATAGGTAAGGCGGCGGCGACGACGGCGGCGACGACGACGACGGCGACGCCACAGCGGATGGAATGATGGATGACGTCACATCATTCATGATAAGCTTGATGTTCTAAATAATTATCTATAAATATGGCTGCTCTGGCTAAAACGATGACAAGGATAAAAAAACCGATAAATTTGAGATCAAATTCAATGTATTTATTTTTAATATCTTGAAATGAATCACTTATAATTTTAAATGCCATGATATATCATGAACTCCTTCACTCACAAATTATTATTAGTTAGTTAGTTATTACTTATTAATATTGTGAAAAAAGAAATGTCGGCTGATTTACGTGCTGATAATACCATTGGACACCCTGGTACCGGTGACGTGATGAGTCGGTATTATGATAAATATTTTAATGTTAATAATGGCGCATATGATCATGGTCCGGGAAGAAATGATTATCGAGATTACCAAATCTTAGCTGATAACAGTAAATTAGTTGAAGATACTGGAGTGGTAATTCGACAATATAATGCTGACCATCTATTATGGGTAAATAGAGATAAATTCATGCCCGCCAGATTAAGTGAGAATCTTCAATATGAAGTTACCGTACTTAAATTTGAAGATTTATCATTACCCGAAGAAACCCCTGCCCTAGCCGTATCTAGAAGAATTGATATTGGAAGAGAAAATATTAAATTTCGTTCAAAAAGATATGGTGTTGCTTATTTTTTTGAAGCAGATCGTATGTCAACACAAGAGGGTAGAGATGATTTTAAATTATATTTAGATCGTGTAGCCACGATGTTTAGAGTAAATATGGCATACATTGCATTGATTAAATTTCTTCAACCAAATCAATCTGATCGATTTTGGCAAGCTCAATTTGGTTCTCCATTAGGATCAATTACTATGGAACATCTTCGTAGAGAAGTTCAAGAATTTGCTGAACCACATAAATCTGATGCAGGAGCACTCGCTATGATGTTTCGATATTCAAGAGCAATGCAAGTAAAGAATGGTCCACCGGCCAATATTGTCTTGTTTAATGGACGAAAACAAGAGATGTTTAAATTTAATAATACTCTCTTAATGGAATATTCAAAGGGTGGAGCTCAAGCACCAAAGAGAGTAATTGAACCAGATGATGTAATGAGATTTCAAGGAATGGAATTTCGTTCCATGCCCGATTTCCCACCCGATACATACGACCAAAATCGTGTATCCAATATGTTAACTAAGGATGTTGAAATTGGTAATCATTTTATTTTTAGAAAAAAAGCTTTAGATTATCCAGCGGATAGATATAATACCGCATTACATGATTGGTTAAGAATATATTCGGAGACTGAAGATAATTTAGTTGAAATTACTGCTCGAGAAGCAAATCGTAATAATGGCCGATGGGATGAAGATTATAATTTACATCCAGATCATTGGAAATTAATTCAATCCAACACTGGTAGTGGTAATGGACGTGCTTTACTTGATCAATATGTATATTATGATTTAAATTTAAGACAACATAAGGTATGTAAATATATTGGAGATATGGAACCAGAACACTTAGATAAAAATCTAGTTAAAGCAGCCGTTCGATCTTTACAGGTTGGATTACCAGTCAAGGAGATGAATGAACATATTAATGCTGCTAGGATCGCAGATGCGAGGGATGATGGTACGGCAGTCAAACACGCATTTAAGAGTGTAAATCTATTATCTAAACATTTATCTAAACGATTAGGTGGTAATAAGAATCCAGTGTTTGATGTTTCACGTGTTCCAGATTATAGTACCAACTACCCAGCAGAGACTCATACATCGATGGTCTTCTTTGAAAATTGTATTGCGATTGATAGTACACTCAATTTAAAACCGGGTGTGAACTATGCGCCGGACGTTACGGCAAAGGATGTTAGCGAGATGTGGTTGAAATTCAAAAATATGATCGGTCAAACGGCGGATGATGTTAACAGTAATCCGACCACTGAAAAGAGACAAAAATTAGATGTACTCAATAAAGCAGCTGATAATTTCGAAAATATTTTAATGCATGGATTAATGACATATACGGGTGCACCGGCGGCCAATGCTGATGGAGTCAGAGATGATACGGATAAGACGAAACAAGTGATTGCATTCAGAACAGAATTATATAATATAATAGCATACACAGTGCGGAAAGGAGACTTGTTAGGTGTTGCTGTTCAAAATAATTTGACCGAATGGAATAAATACGTGATCGAACATGAACTGTTAACAAAAACGACAGTACAAATCGTGTCTAACGCTCCTGTGAACATTGGAAGAGGAGAAGAAGAAGATGATGAACAACAATACCACGAGTCCAACGAAGGACACCTTGACACTATGGGACCTGCAATGACTTCAATGCATGCGTGGATGAACCCCACGAATAGAAAATTAACAGTAGATGGTGGACAGCCATTTTCATTTTTAAATGCAAAACCAGCCACACCATTTCGTGAAGATAAATTCACAGGGGAAGATGGTGATCGATATACAATTAAGAGAGGAAGAGTAAATAATGTTGAAAATACATTCATGTATAGTAATTCAACTATGGCTCTCAATGTTGGATGGGTATTGGATGCATATGAAAATGATATCGTTGGAAGAGCAATCGCGTTATCGTATCTTTCAACACCAATTCGCTGTGATGTATTCGATACAATGTTAAGTGAAAATATTCATATTCCAACTGAATATTTAGTATTACGTCCATGGATGGGATATGCAATGAGTGCGATGGTAGTTGCAGAGGGTGGTGTTGCGATGGGTGAATCAATTTATGGCTATGGGGATACAAAGATGTCATGGGCAACTAAAAATAAATCTGGTGATTTACATCGTACGGAATGGTTTGGTGCAATTATGTATGATTATCATAAACGAATTGTTATTCGTCATGCATTTTATGAAGCATGTCTTGGTGGAGCTGGTCATCGAATTTATACGGATGAACACATTAGTAAATATATTAACGATCGTGAAGAATATGATGAAAATGAAGAACGTCCATCTATATTAATTTGTAGTATTCCATATGGATCAGATGTTCGTAATGAAGCATTAGATATTTGTGGTCGAATTTGGAATACGGATCAATTAAATTATGCTACTGCTGCATATTATAAGATCCGTTATATGTTTGCTAAGATGAACAATCAATTTAAATCATTACTCCAAGCTGTAGATCGTCCAAGAAAGAATACTGTAACATTTCAAGGTACTTCATGTCAATGTGGTAATATTAATGGTGATCCAGGTCCATTAATAGAAAATAAAGGTCATCATGGAAAAGAAAGACCAGGTTCAGCAACCATTCGTCGAACTGGTATGACAATAATGAGTCAAAACGCAGAATCATTTTATTAGTTGAGTCATTGATGATACACCGGGAATGAGAGCGATGACACCACCACCACCACGACGACGACGACGGTGTGTGTGCCCGCCGCCGATGACACATCGGGAGTCAAAATGTAGTATGAGTGAGGAACGTACTATGTTGTTTTGTTTTACTTTTATTATAATGATAACCCATTCGCAATACTACTACTACGCCCCACTCGCTCCGCTCTCGCCCCCCTCTCTCAATCATCGAGATGTTTACGTTCGTGATTCCCCCATACTCCTATCATTGTATCATATATATTTTCTTCTGTGGTGGAAGAATAATTAAAATAAGCATTTAACCAAATTTCTGTTGCTTGTGGTTCATCTAGTGATAAAATTTTGTTAAGATCAATCATTGGAAATTTATAAACTTTATTGGTTAAAAATTTTTTTAATCCTAATAAACATATTGATTTGAACCCCAATGCAAGCATGGATTTAGCAATTTGAATCATAATTAGATATTCATCAAAAGTGTATATCTTTGAAAGATTATCATAAATTGCATAATCCAATAAACTATTAACGACTTGTTCACTAAAACCGTTCATGATTGACCTCATGACATCTGATGCAAATACGATGACTTTACATGCAGTCACAATCTTACCGCCATCACATGTAATATTGAGATCATGATAATTCTTATCTTCTCTTAATTTTTTTAATAATGGTACATTCTCATATGTTGTATTTTCATGATAATCACAAACAGCAAAGGTTGGCATTACTTTCAATCGTAAAATGTATTCTGATGCAAATAAGAATATATCACCATTAATATATTGAAGAAGAGGTGAGAAGTTCTTCTCTGTCGTAGCATATGTATAGATTCTTGTCCATTGTTTTTGGGTTGAATTATATTTCCATATAATACCCGTTAAAGAAGTAAAATAATAATCTAATGATTTTGTAATATCGTAGAAATAATTCACGTCGGTTGAAAAAAATATATCGGGTACGGGTTTACCATTAACAGTTAATTGAGATAATTGATTTTTTCCTACCCAAGAGAATTTTCCATCTACATCAACCATCGTTAATATGTATGTTTGATCAACCGTAATTTCTTTTACTATTTGACCTTCTGCTGATGAGACAAAAACAGTGTTTTCTTTCTTACTAACAAAATAGGTAACACCACCCCCAAATCCAATTTTTTCATCCGATCTTAATACTTGTATTTTATTGGAAAATCCATCATAAGTATAAACATGGAGAATTCGAGATTGAAAAACATCGGATGTTCCAATTCCAATATGATAACCGGACACGCTCCTCTTTGATTTGGATGGAAGATAATTAATATTGAAACTAGGTAAGATGAGATTAGTATTAAATATTGATAAAGTATAATTGCTCGTCCCTGTAGTATCATCAATGTCTTTGATTTTTCCATTAAAACCTCTATTTAAATCAATCCATATGCCATCTAATTTATTATAGCCAATAAGATTAAAACAGACTACAATATCATGATCCAGAGTAAAACGATGTTTATATTTTGACGTGCCGTGATTTGTTTTTTTCCATTCTTGTAAGTAGGCTACTGTTTTAAGTGTTGCGTCTTCTATTTCCATTGTTGTAAGAACTAGAGCGTAGCCCGTGAGCGTAGCCCGTGAGAGCGTCATCGATGACACTCTCGCTCACTCCTGTTCATTCACAAATCAATGTCAATTTCAAAGATACCAACATTAATTCATGGAATAATTCATGGACCTCATAAACCGGACGAATTCGCCAAGTATGGATATAATGGACCAGATTTACAAAATCAACGAGAATTTGATATTGCAAAACAATGGAAACATATGGGTGTATATTTAGGTCATGATCATTCAGAGGGTCCATGTGGTACGGTATTAAATATAAAAGAAACTAAGGATGGAAAATTAGCGGCAAATCTATGGATAGAACCAAGTAAACCTCAGGGTAAAAAAATACTTGATGGGTTAATGGATGGAACGATTACACAATTATCTCTAGGACAACGAAATACAGTAAATAAAGATGGACTTAATATCAAAGAAATTCGCCCATTAGAAATATCTGTAGTAAAAGAAGGAGGAAGGGATGATTGTAAAATTAAATGGTTCACAAATAATAATAATAAAATACAAATGGCAAATCCCGTTGGATTTACTCCCGAATTATTTCAAGATTTTCTCGGTGTAATCAAGGAACAAGGTATACCACCTGAAGGATTTAAAGAATATATCTTAGCATCAAAGAAACGTCAAGTAGATGAAAAGACTGCAATTGAAACTGCTAGGGTAAACAAAAGGATTGCATTCGTGAATGGATTATCAGAATTAGTTACTGGTAATCCAGAACTCGCTATCATTCGAGATGATTTACCAACCCCAGCTGTTCTTGATGGATTGGATGATAAAGTGATTGATATCTTTGCGAGTATTGAAACTAATTATCGTACGGTCAATGAAGAACGTAAAAGATTAATCGTAGAATCATTAAAGGCAACTGAAGAACAAAAAGCATTAAAGGCTGCCGCAGCACAATTACAGGTTGAATTAACATATGAAAAATCACGTAATGCAAATCGTCAAGATCGCGTACAACCCGCACAGCAAGCATCATCATATACTCCAGCATACGTTCCAGCACCACAACAATTAGGTGGAGCCGCTCCAGCATCATCAACACCCAGTGCATACGTAAGAGTTCCACAAGATGTTGGTGTATTTCCTCCATCAGAATATGGTCCATCTGGTAGTGGTCAGAATCGACCAAAAGCACAAATGAGTGGTGGGGTTCCTCCAAATATGTTTGATTATGGTGTATAATGACCGTATGGTGTATAATGACCGTGGACCGTATGGTATACCGTCTAATGACCAACCCCACCTGGTACCAGGAGATGTTTAATCATCGTTATTATATTCATAAGAAATAAAGTTGAACCAAATAATGGTATAAATAATTGACATAATTGATGTGCTACGATGATTGAACTAACTTGATTAGGAACTATCGTTGAACTCGTTATTACACATTGATAATCTACGTATGGGCCAAATGATCCCCCGTCTACGCACGTAAAATGATTCTCTACCGCTGGTACGGTAATCCATTGAATAATTCCTTCGATACGTTGATAATCTAAAGTAAACGACCACCATGATAATATTAATCCACCAATTAGTATCACATTAGCAGTAATCCAATAACGTTGTCCAGATAAAAATATTGCGAATGATGTTAATAATAATAAATGAGGTGATTCAATAGATGACCAACCAGGAATTCCGAATATATATGATGTAATCGTAATTGATATATGTAAAATAACGACTAATGCGATACAGATGATATTGATTCTAAATAATCTATTTTTTTCTGGCCAGAATGATAATTTTCGAAACCAACATGAACCAATCCGATTAAATTTGTCGTGAGATGGGTTTTTCTCTCGTTTACAACACTTCCCAGTGAGAAATATAACAGTACTAATTTCAATAAATATCATGGATGCAGTAGTAAGTGAAGTAATAACATACATTCCCTTGAGTGAATTGAACCAAAATAAATCTACTGTTGGATATGTTGCAATACGATTTATTTGTCCATTTCCAATTAATACGGTACCATTATATACTTGATTCGCAGTAAGATATAAGATGCGATTAATGGATAAACTACTAGATGTACATGCAAGAATATTAAATATCACAGAAAGAAGACATAAAAATCCAGTATAATCTTTTTTCATTGATCGAATTGTACTAAATACTGCAGCAAATGATAATAAATCTAATCCATCAGTAACAATGATTGGTTTAGGTGAAGTGAAGATTGAAACCGTGACGAATATTAATACGATTGAATAATTAATCAATATAAATAAAAAATATGGAAATCCTGGAGACCCCATAGTAGTTTGTGATGATGTCTTGTTTGGTACACTGCTTGGTGTCCTACTTGGTACACTGCTTGGTGTCCTGCTTGGTACACTGATTGGTGCCCTGCTTAGTAAGTATGGTGACCTGGAGACAAATGTCACAAAAACAATGTGGGATCTTGAACCTCCACCAATATTTAAACATTGGGAAACTCAATATAATAAAGAGTATCGAAGACATAAAGATAGTTCACATTCAAGGAGACGAAAACGTACATTGGATCGATATTTAGAAAAACCAAAAATAACATCACTTCAAGATGGACATCGTGTTATGGATAAGATGCGAGAGATGTTGGCAACATTTGATCGTAGTGCAAATCAAATGGAAATGCATGAATTAATGTTACAAACAGTCCTTCAACAGGTATATGGAGCTAATGTTTATTTTGAACATGAGATTGAAATTTTAGAATATAATGGATTTAGTCAAGTGGATAAAGAGATTATGATTACTGCACCTAGACGATTTGGTAAATCATGGGCAGTAGCAATGTTTGTTGCAGTTTGTTTATTATGTATTCGCGATGTAGAAGTATCTATATTTTCAAGTTGTTTAAGGACTGCCGGGGCTGAAAATGGAATGTCAGGTATCATTCGAAGAATTTTAATTAATGATTTAAAAGTACCAAAAGAACAATTTTGTAAGGATAATCAACAGCATATCTTTTTAAAGATATCAGCAAATGATATTAGAAAATTAAATGCATATCCAAGTAGTACAGACACGTAAGTTCCATTTGCAATCAGTCGTATCATCATCGTCCTTCAACCATAATATCAAATTCCATTCCTGGTGCACCACCTCGTACACTCTTTCCAATAACACGGTCTGTTCGTTCAAATACGGTAAGTTTAATTGCATCACAATGTGTATTAAATGAATAAAACAAGTCTTTATTGACTTTTTCATCATCTGCTAACTTATATGTGGTAAGTATTTTAAATGCATGAATCGATTGATAAGTGACTATCCATTTGAGTTGATCTGGTGGGAGATGACTAACTGACGCCTTCAATGTATGATATGCCGCTTCTAAATATGAATCCAATACTTGAAATTCTTCTTGTTTAATAAATCGTTTTGTAATAGATGACCAAGCAGTAATACAATCTTGGATCACCGGATCAAATACATTTTCGTCCGCATCTTCAAAGCCTTGATTGGGTACGACACAGATACGGCCAATTAATACGGGTGTCAATACACTCCTACAATGTCTATTAATAAATTCTCGAATACGATCACCAGAAACAGTATCAATATTTTCTAATGGACGTGGTATTAATGTTCTCGTATCATCATTATATGGGGTATGTTCAGAAATATCACGAGTTAATGGTTCATCATCTGGAATATCCCAAGCAATCAATTTCAATGGTAAAATATTATCTTTACCACTATTTAACATTTGAATAATACCACCAATTAAGATTACTGGATTATCAATTTGATCTATTGGAAATCCTCCATGATCACCTTGCTCATATGTATGATGTTTTAATGAAAGTCCCCATACTTGAAAATTATTAAGAAAATAATTTAAAGTCTTTTGTTTTATGGTAAATCCTTTCAATGCGTTATATTCATCTTGATCACATGATAAATTATTGATTGAACTAATGACTGATGGTTGTTGACTACCTTTTTGAGATTTTGTTTTTCTTGAAAATAGTGCATGTCCTTGCCGAATGGAGAAATCATCCGCAGGTCTAGTCGATACTGCCATCAATCGTTTATTATCAATTCTCCCACTGGATTGACATAAATCTTGAACTAAACCACCATCAAATTTGGCGGTAACTTCAAAAAGATTTTGTAATTGTGGTTTACTTGGTGGTGGCATTGTGTTTTTTTGTGAGGTAATAATTAAATGTTTGAAATCCTGGTAAACTTTGGTTTCAATGTAATAATTGGTTTTGTTAAATCAGCACCATATTTTCTGAATGTTTCACTATTCCAATTATAAAATCTAATCGATGAGGATAGGAGTGGATGAGTTGGAGAATCACCAAGCCATGTAATCATAATTTTTCGTTTTGTTTTATGTGGTTCATAATATTCATCAAATTGGTAATCACTCTGAGCTGGAAATGCATCTAATACTTCATGTGTTTTTACTGTTCCATCTATTTTAGCTTCATATATTAATATATTTGAATCTGGTGCTTCTACATGAATTAAAGAAGATCCACTTAATTGACAACAACCACACAATCGTAAAATATGATCAGATTCAATGTATGGTATGATATCATCTAACATTAATTGATAATCAGGATGTATTCGTTTTGGTAACGGATCCAATGCTACTTGGTCGTCATTGTCGTCGTCGTCGTCGTCGGTGAGAGGACAATCAAATCCACCATATAATCGATTAATATGTTGTATTCCAGGAAGTCTTATGAGAAGTGTTTCTAATTGTTTTCTATTCATATATTTTTCATTATATCTTTCATTTGAGGTTTCTACTTGACATACAGTATTTAATCCTAAATGAGTAATTAATAGATATAAAATTCTATTTCTATTTTCATTTGAAATCTCACGATACCAGGATAATATTTCCATTGCTGAATGGAAAGATTTTTTTCTTAATTGATTAAATATTTCAACATACATATGTTCGTATGTACCCTTATCTAATCCACTAGTAATTGATATATAATATTCATCTTCATTGGTGGATGATGGATAGGAAGAAAATTTTTCACCAATATTAATCCAAGCAAATGTTCCGAGTGATGGTATCCATGGCCCCTTAACGGAATGTACACCATAAATAGGTGGATCTGGTGATATATCTGGAATAAAACAATTAATAATATCTTTCCATTGATTTAATATTGTATCAGTAAGTGAATCTCTTGAAAAATAACATACAGATATCCCACGAAAACTAGTTGCTGGAAATATATATGGATTAAATGTAGTATCTTGATGAAATGTAGCAGCAAATCCTGATGGTGGACAAAATTGACCACAATGAAAATTTGTATCCTCGTGATAAAAAAATGAATGAATATTTAATCTACGTAGATATAAACTTAATGTAATATGTTCGTCTCTAGTTAATTCACGATCACATATTTTTGTTATTGAATTACTAGCTCTAGCTATTTTTGATATTCTTCTTTCGATATCAGAATCTTTAAATTCTAAAAGGGCTAATACATATTCCATTTGTTTTGTGCTCACACTTTAAAAAAAAAATATGTCTTGGGAAAAACAAGAATGGAAACCAAAGGGAGAATGGACAAATAAATTATTACCATCGCCTACGTCGTCGCCTACGTCGTCGCCTACGTCGTCGTCGTCGGTGACACCAGAAAAAGAACCCGAACCAACATGGTCTAATATTGCATGTAATTGTCTAGTAATGCCGGTTGAAATATTGTTCAGATGTGTAGATTCTTGTCCATTGTTTTTGTGTTGAATATAAAATTGGTACCACTTCTTTTGAATCATCCCCAATTAAGACGTGCACCCATGACACTCACAAAAAATGGTAATATATATACAAAAAAATGAACCAGTACTCGCAAAAATTATATATCAGAGTGGTGTAAGATCAATTGATTTTGTAAATCAAAACATAGTAATGGGTGATTATTATGTTAGTTGTTTGAAATTACATGGAACAATATATGAAATACGAGTATTACATTATGTCATGATTAACGGAAATCTGCAGGGAGAATGTGTTTATGAGTGGATTGATGAAATTCGATCCACTCTTTGTTTTTGTTGGTGGAGTAAACTCCCAGAACAACTCGATGGTTTTGATGACGACACGGTGATCGATTAACGATGGTGTTGTGACGAGTGATAAATATTTTTTTTATAGCTCATTGACATTCAATTCGTCCACAATAACCATTTACTTCAGTAAAATAATCTTGATTATAACCTCTTAATCCTTGATCCCATGCACACTGTATTTCACTATCACAAGCTGAACTATATTCAAAACCACTACAATAACCATTATAATATGGTAGTGAATATGTTGCTAACGTATATATTATCGTCCATTGTGGATTTTGTTTATACATATTAATATCATCAGTTAATTCTAATGATACTGCTTTTATGCAAACGTTATCTGTTCCATAGATAAATCCAGTACAATCCGTATCGTATTGGCATTCCTTCATACAATCAAATTGAGTACCATAAAAATTATTAAATTGAATAAAATATGAACCTGGTTGAGGTCTAACATACATACATAAACTTGTATTTGGTATTACTAAAACAAATAATGATGGTGTAACGGGTAATGCAGGATTAAGACCAGTTGGTGAAATATAATCATTACTACTAGTCGTTGTTGGTGATCCGGTAGAAACAACCATGGTAGGTGATACAGTAGTGAATGTGGGAGATCCCGTTACGTTGGTGGTAGGTGATTCCGTTACGTTGGTGGTAGGTGATCCAGTAGTGAATGTGGGTGATTCTGTGATGGATTGAAACGTTGGCGATCCAGTATTGTTCTCGTATTCGTATTCGTATTCGATAGTCGTTGGTGATTGAGAGGTCGGTCGATGAGTTGGTTTACGAGTTGGACCATGAGAAGTTGGTCTACGAGTTGGACCATGAGTAGGACCATGAGTAGGAATATGGGTTGGACCATGACTAGGAATATGGGTTGGACCATGAGTAGGACCATGAGTAGGAATATGGGTTGGACCATGACTAGGACCACGAGTTGGTCTAAGAGTGATAGTCGGAGCATGCGTTACCGCGATAGTCGGAGTATGCGTTACCGTGATAGTTGATTTGTGAGTCGGAGCACGAGTAGGAGTAAAACAATCTCGATCTAACGTAACGGCTGTTGTTCCGTTTAATGAAGATGTTGTCTTACAGTTTTGAAGGATACACGCAGTAGTATTCCAATTAAACGATACACAATAAAATGTTCCTCTTGATTGAACACATTGATTAATACATTCTATCATATAATTTGTCTTGTTTACAGGAATATATACACGATTGAAAGGACACTTTAATTCATGATGAACTAATGATGTGTACTCGCACGTATGATTATTAACGGATACCACCAGTCCACCACCACTAACACTGGCGACTAGTAACAATACTACTAATAACATTATTTGTGGCACTTACGAGTGTTACTAGACCAATTACAAGGTGATGTACATTTTGATTTAGTTTTGATTAATAAACAGGTGGTACTGGTTGGTGTATTGGTTGGTGCATTGGTCGTTTCTGGTGCATTGGTCGTTTCATATTCGTCTGGTGTTTCATACTCTACACCAATGCAATCTCCATTTAAACAATATCCATCTCCTTCATTACCACAAGGAGAATAATCAGCATTACTATTTAATGTAAATCCATCAATTGATAAATAATCGTTATCGTAAGCAGTACATATTCCATTAACAATACATTTTTGTCGACAACCATCACAAGATATTCCACATCCTTCATATCCTAATTCTTCACATGGTCGTAAACATAATCCACCAATTCCACATATACCACCGTTACTGTCACATTCAGTATTAACTAATATAGATCCATTTTTAGTACAACAATCCATAGATGGTATACGATATGAATCAACATACACGTATGGTGCATCGTTTGGTTGATGTAGAGCACACAAGAAAGAACACGATATTGGATGAGTTATCATACAATCAATACAATCCGTACAATTTGTTGAACCATTAAAACATTCACATTCTTCTTCTCTTGTAAGAACAAAATCACCACACGTTCCTGTTGTCGATGGTGCTAATACAATAGTAGATAAAAATTCGCATACATTATTCATTTGTCCTGGATATATTTGATATGATCCATTATATAATCCATTTCCATAATCCATTATTCCACCAGTAGTTCCAACACCATTTTCAAATGAATGTTGTAAACCAAAACTATGACCAATTTCGTGTGCAATATCCTTTGGAGATGTCGATGATATAGATGTTGCACCCCACCCATATGAACCAATGTATGATTCTCCTCCAATATCTGATGTTCCTGGTAAAAAACAATTTGAAATAAATATAGTAGATGTTTCAAATCCTATTAATTGAAGTTGATCAAATGCACTAAATGCATCCTCGCATGTATCCACAGTATAACTTAATGGTTTAGGTGATTCTAATGTACCTACGATGACATTGACTAATTCTAAACGTATACCTAATTGAGCACTCCATATTAATTGTGTTAATGCAAATAATGATTTTACCTCCTCTACCACCGCCTCATCTCCCACTGATTGATAAAATCCATAAT
>Ga0302191_10000158_pt1 | contig 40403 bp, 35 predicted proteins | sample II_Bog_E3_1_FD_198775 | JGI IMG/M metagenome (GOLD analysis project Ga0302191, IMG submission 198775) | Peat permafrost microbial communities from Stordalen Mire near Abisko, Sweden - II_Bog_E3_1 | ecosystem: Environmental > Terrestrial > Soil > Wetlands > Peat | place: Sweden: Abisko...
CGTCTTTGACAAACGGAAGTGTAGATGGTTTTGGAAATCAAGCTTCCGCAGCATCTTCTGCAAATTCTGTTCCAATACCTTCACAATCTACTGGAGGATTTTAATTGTCATATTTCCAATATATTCCAATTATACAATATTTTGGAAAATCTGCTCCTAATATATTAACAAGAGTAAAACTTGATTCTAGTTTTGTAAATAATAGAACAGTTTATCATCCTTATACTATAGAAGATGGTGACAGACCTGATACTATTGCTGGATATTATTATGGTGATCCTACTTTAGATTGGTTAGTAAGATTAGCTAATAATATAAATGATGAAACAACTCAATGGCCGTTAACACAAGATCAATTAGAATCTTATATTAATAATAAATATGGAAGTATATACACAACATATTCTACTATTGATCATTATATATTAAAAACAAATGTGAATAATATTAGTTCTGGTCAATATTCAGAATTAGCTCCCAATCAACTTCGTTATTGGCTATATAACTCTCAATTTCAAAATTATGCTTTTACTAACGGAAATTATGTTATAACTCCTGATGCATTTACTTTATTAAATTCAAACGAACAAATATATTGGCAACCAGTAATGCAATATGATAATGAATTTAACATAAATGAAGCCAAAAGAAATATTATGTTAATTGATAAAACATATTCAACACAATTAAATTCAGTATTAAGAGAATTGTTTACTAATGGACAGTCCTAATGCTTTTGGTGGTGTTAATGCCATACAAATTAATACTATCAGTTTAAACAGTCTTGTTTCTAAAAAAACTATTGATATTACAGGAATTTATGGTCAATTAGAAATATATCAAACTTTATTTGCTCCTACTATGCTAGGAAGTATAACAATTTCTGATAGTTCCGGCCTTTTACAAAACCTTCCTATGCTGGGGGAAGAAAGTTTAACAATTGATGTACAAACACCCAATAGAAATAAAATTTCCAAAACATTTTATGTATATGGAATAGATAATTTAGATTATGATGAAAATGGTTCTCATATTAATTTTAGATTAAACTTTGCTTCAGCCGATCAATATAATGCAATTACAACAATAGTAGCTCAGGGTTTTAATCAAAATATATCAAGCATTGTCCAAGGTATATTAACTTCAAAAGTACAAACTAAACAAATTATTGAAGTTGAAATGTCAAAAGGTATTGAAACTTTAATAATACCTTCTTTAAATTGTTGGGAAGGAATAGAACTTCTTCGTAAAAGAGCAGTGAGTCCAACTTATAATTCACCTTATGTATTCTTTGAAGATATGGCTGGTTATCATTTTGTTACTTATGAATATCTAATAAATAAAAGAAAAGCTAATTCTAATAACTTAATATTTACTGCAGATTCCTATCTTCCAAAAGCAGGTGATAATAGTGGATCAGTAACAGTTCTTGGAAGTCAACTTAGAAATGCTTCAAATCTAACTATTGATTCAAAAGCTAGTACAACCCATCTTATAAATTCGGGTGGTATTAATTCAAGAACTGTTGTATTTGACTTTTTAAATAAAAGTATTAGTAATGTAGATACCAATTATAATGATGCTGCAACGTTAATTAAACAGCCATTTGCTTCTAGTTTTAATCCATCACATAGTACAGCATTTGCAAATACCGGATCAGTTCCTCCGATTACTTATATGTTACCTTTAGATACCAGTAATGCAAGTGCTCTTCCTAAACAATATGGTCAACATAAATTGTATGCATCAATGTTAAACGAAAATAAAATTAGTTTCAACACTCCGGGGGATACACAAATACAAGCAGGGGATATAATAAATTTTATTTTTCCTGTTCGTGTCAATAGTCCAAATGTAGATAATCAAGCAACGGGATTGTATATTATAGGAAATATTAGATTAGGTATTAGTGGAGGACAAGCTATAAATACCATAGAAGCATTTCGTTTTGGTTTTCCAACAAAAGTTATATAAAATGATTTATAATACTGTATATCAAACCACAAATTTAATCAATAATAAAATATATGTTGGAGTTCATACAACTAAAGATCCAATGGATAAGTATTTTGGTTCTAGTAATTATTTGTTAAATGATATTAAAATATATGGCAAAGAAAATTTTAAGAAAGAAATTTTATTTTATGGATTTAATGAAGAAGACGCATATTGTGTTGAATCTATAATTGTTAATAAAGAATTTATTATAAGAGAAGATACTTATAACATTCAAATAGGAGGTAATTTTCCACCAAAAAATATTTTAAAAGAAGATAAAATACATAAATTTTGGCATGAAATTTATGGTATAGAAGAATGTAAAAGATTTGAATTAAGAAAAAAGTATAAAGAACAAAAATTAGATATAAAACAACTATTAAAAGTTATAAATGGTTTTATATCTAATCATAAAGGTTGGGTACTATATTCAAATAAAAATAAAAAATATACAAAACGTGATTATAATAATTATTATAAAAAAATTAATTGGATACATAATAAACATGGTAGTATATTTTGTAACGCGAAAGAATTAATAGAAATATATTCAAATAAAAAATTATCATTATCTAGATTATGTGATATAATTAAAAAAAATGAAGGTTCACATAAAGGTTGGTCTAAAGATATAATATATAAAAGACCTAAAACATTTAAAAATAATCACAATAAAATAGTACATAAATTTTTTCATAACAATTTTGATGAAGAAACTTGTACTAGATATGAATTATGTCAAAAATACAAAAATCAAAATTTAAGAACTGATGCTTTATTATATGTTATACAACAAAAACAAAATAATCATCGTGGTTGGAAAGTTATATAATGAAGTCAGAAATACACGATCAATTTGGGGCGGATGGTAATTTTGTATGGTGGTGCGGGCTTGTCGAAAATAATTTAGGTGATCCTCTTCAACTTGGACGTGTTCAAGTAAGAATTTTTAATATTCATTCACAGGATCATTCACAAGTTCCTCCAAGTACACTTCCATGGGCTTCGGTTGGTCAAGATCCATCAAACAGTTCAACAAATGGAATTGGTCAAAGTCCAACGGGAATTTCTAATGGAGCTTTATGTTTTGGGTTTTTTCTCGATGGAAATCACTATCAACAACCAAAAATATTATCATCGTTTCCTGGAACTCCAAATGGTAAATCTGATATTTCTCCTCTTGCTATCGGAACACAAATACTCAAAAAAGGAGGAGGCGCTCAAGAACCTGCAGATAATTATTCAGTAACATATCCAAATAATAAAGTATTAACAACATCTTCGGGCCATGCAATACAAGTGAATGACACTCCCGGTCATGAATTCATTGAAGTATTTCATAAATCGGGAACGTATGTAAATATTGGTCCCGACGGTGATCTTATTACAAAAGTTGCTGGTAAAAACTATTCTATAAATGGTTCAGATTCTATTTTAACTATTGCTGGAACAACTACAGTTCACTTTGCGGATGATGTAAATGTTACTTGTGATGGAACAATGACTATTAATAATGATATCAATGTTGTTGGAGACGTTAATGTCGATGGTGATGTAAATGCAAACAATATTTAATTTTTGATATAAATATCAAATGATACAAAGCTCACCCACATATTCAGATTTTAGTAATAATTTCGATGTTCATCCAGTAACAGGTAATTTAATTCGTCTTATAGATGAAGGATCTATTAAAAGAGCAATTTATAATTTGATTATGACAAACAGAGGAGAACGTTTTTTTCAGCCTCTTGTTGGCGGTTCTATACAGCATTTTCTTTTTGAACCTATGACTCTTGTTACACAAAATAATATACAAAATGCAATAATAGAAACAATTACTAATTATGAACCAAGAGTCGATAATTTAACAGTAACAGTAAGTCCAGATTATTCAAATGATGCTTATAATATAAGTGTAATTTTTACAATATTAAATATTCCAAATCCTGTTCTACTTAATATAACCCTTTCTAGATTGAGATAAATTAATGGCTAATAATATACCTTCTAATAATGCCTTATTGTTAACTGCGCCAGATTTCTTTTCAATAAGGGGATCACTTAAAAACTATCTACAAAACCAAGATCAATTTCAAGATTATAATTTTGAAGGATCGAGTTTATCGGTAGTATTAGATCTTCTTAGTTATAATACATATCAAAATGCATTCCTTACTAATATGGTTGCTTCAGAGATGTTCATTGACACGGCTCAACTTCAATCTTCTATTATATCACGAGCAAAAGAACTTGGATATACTCCTAGATCATCTAGATCAGCAATTTCTTATATTAATATTCAAATATATCCAAATGATAATCCTGGTTCTATTATAGTTCCTGCGGGAACATTATTTACATCTTCAATTGGGAATCAATCTTTTTCATTTTCTACTGATGAAGCTTATGTAATAAATTCATCAAATAATCAATATATAATAAATAATGTTCCTTTATATGAAGGTTTTTCAATTCAAGATGTATTTACTATTACATCCAATGCTCAAAATCAATTTTATGATTTATCAAACGCCAATGTAGATACTACAAGTATATCAGTATTCATAACAGAAAATGGACCAGAAGTTGAGTATACATATACTAATAGTATAGTAGGATTAACTGCCACATCTAATGTATATTTTATACAACAAGATTTCAATGGTTTATATCAAATAAGTTTTGGTGATGGAGTTACAGGTTATAGTCCAGGAATTAATGCTCTTGTTAGAGTTCTTTATATAGTTTCTTCGGGGATCGCACCAAATGGAGCGAATACTTTTGTTAATGCTTCGACAATTGGGGGATATTCAAACGTAATTATTACAACTTCTTCTTCTGCATCTGGAGGGGATATTGAAGAAGATATTGAATCTGTTAGATATTATGCACCAAGACTTAATCAAACAAGAGGAAGAGCTTTTACTGATGATGATTATAAAGTAATATTAAAGAATACTTTCCCAGAAATAAAAGCAATTAATTCTTTTGGAGGACAATTAGTAAATCCACCTCAATATGGAACAGTATTAATTAGTATTAGTTTAGCAAATTCAACAGGTGTTCCACAAATAAATCAACAAAAATACTTCAATTTTATAAAAACTATTAATCCAACTCTTATAAATCCCGTTTTTATAGAACCACAATATTTTTATCTTAATGTTAATACAACAGTATATTACGATTATACTTTAACATCTCTTTCACAAACAGATATTGAAGCAGAAGTTTTACAAACAATATTAGATTATAATTCTGCAGAATTAGAAGATTTTGATATTACTTTTAGGTTCAGCAATCTAACGACATTAATTGATGCGTCTGATAATTCTATTAATAGTGATGATACAACTGTACTTTTAAGTATACCTTTAAATACTTCAGCATTAGCTAATACATCATGGACTATAAATTTTGCTAATCAATTATCTACGGATGATTGTATATCCTCTACTAATTTTAAATTTAATAATACTGTATGTCAATTTGCAGATGATGGATTGGGTAATTTACTAATTAATACAACATCTACTACAGGAGTTACTTCAAAAGTAGAAGTTGCGGGAACTATTAATTATCTTACAGGAACTATTACTATATTTCCAATAACATTTCAACAAATATTTGGTTCTACTATTAAATTATTTGCAAAAACACTTAGTAAAGATATAACAGCAACAATGAATACAATATTAGCTGTGGATCAAAGTAACATAATTATTAATGTGGTTCCCCAAAAACGATAATGACATATAATCCAATACCTATCACAAATGTAATTAAACAACAATTTCCTCAAATCTATCAAGAAGATGGTGAAAACTTAATTGCGTTTGTTGAGGCTTATTATGAATGGTTTGAAACATCTCCCTACGGTCAAGCATCTAATTTAATTAATCTTAGAGATATAGATGCAACAGTTGATGAATTTGTTGTACATTTTAAAAATACATATCTTGTTGATCTTCCATCTTTAACTATTGGTAATGTTCGAAATTTTATAAAACATTCTTCGGATTTTTACAATGTAAGAGGAACTGAAGCTGGTATTAAATTATTCTTCCAACTTTTATATGGAGTGGAAGCTTCGGTTTATATTCCCGGTGATGATATATTAAAACTTTCCGATGGAACTTGGGTAGTACCAATATATTTGGAAGTATCAATATCAGATATTACACCATCATTCATCGGTCAACAAATTACAGGAAGTTCTTCGGGAGCAACGGCATTTGTTGAATCTTTCGCAAGAAAAAGTACCCAAGGCGCTTATTTTGATGTCCTTTATCTTTCGAATTTAGAAGGAAATTTTGTAACGGGCGAACTTATTACTGCAAATGGTTCTCTTTTAAATTGTCCCACCATTATTGGTTCTCTTAATAATATAACTATTGAAAATGGGGGAGCCAATAATATTATCGGTGAAATTTTTAATGTAACATCTGAATATGGTAAACAAGGTTTAGCTAGAATTACCGGAATAACAAACGCAACAGGTCGAGTTAATTTTGATCTTGAAGATGGTGGTTCGGGATATTCTTTAAACGCCGAAGCTTTAGTTTCCAATACTATTTTATTGATGTCAAATGTTCAAAATTCAAATACTTCTCTTTCTTTTGAAATATTTGAAACAATTGAGCAAAGATTATCTAATGTTGCGTTTCTTTCATCTAATGGTAATTTTACAGTTGGACAAAATGTTATTGGTTGGACTTCGGGTACATGGATTCCTCAAGCAACCGGGACAATTGTTAATGTTATACAAAATGGTGCAAATGGTTCTTTAATTATACAAACCAATTCAAATTATGATAATTTTTATTTTGCCGATACTCTAAGAACAACAGGAAATACTATAACTGCTCTTATATCTTTAGAAGCAAATGTTTCTGCAAGTGGTAATGTTATTGGTTTTACAAGTAATAGCATTGGTATAATAAATCAAATTAATTCTTTCTATCCTGGTAATAATGCTTATATATATGGTTTAAGTACAAATACTACTGCTAATATAAGTTCAAATTCGACAGGTTTTGGTGCAACTTTTGAGATTGGTTCTATTTCTGACACAGAAACTGTATATTTAAATACCGATTTTCTTAATGGAGTAAATGTTGCTAATGTTCCTTACAAATATATAAAGTTAAACGGGCAAGGTAGTGGTGTTGGTTTGGTTGCTAATGTTACAATTGGTCAAAAACTAACAATTGGAACAAATAATGGAACATTTGCTGTTAATAGTTACATCTACCAAACAAATTCAACAGCAATAATTGCTACAGGAACTGTTTATGCTGTTAATAGTACAATAATTTCAATATATGCTAATTCTGGTACATTTACAACTGCTAATACTGTTCAAGCAAATTCTACAGTCAATGCTACTATAACAGCCATAAATTATGATGGTGGTACAGGATATGTTAATAATGATATAGTAACATTTAATGGAGGTGGGGAAAGTGTTGCTACAATACTTATTGTAGCAACAGGTCAACATTACGCGAATGGTGAAAGATTAATTTTTACTTCTAATACTGGTTATGGTGCGACCGCGACAGTAATTACAAATTCAACGGGAAATATAGTATCTTTTGTAATGGGAAGTAATGGTCAATATTATTCAAGTCCTCCTATTATTACAGCCAATACTTCTGCAGGTTCAGGAGCGAATTTAATTGCAATTTTAAATTCTTCAAATGCTGCAATAGGAAATGTTTCTACTAATAGTTCGGGTGGATTAGCAGCAATAAATCTTACAAATTTGGGTAGTAATTATTTTGGAAATGTTACATCCATAACTATTCCTCATGGAAGTGGTGCTAATTATCAAATCAATCAATTATTTGGTTATGGATTTCCAAAAGATCCGTATGGCAATCAAAATACTATTTTAAATTCATTATTCACCTCAGAACCTATAACAATTGGAACTATAAATTCTTTGACAGGAATTTCACCCGGTCAAAATTATAACGAAGCATCATTTGTACTTGTGATAGAACCTTTAGTTGCGGGGTTAAATGCTCAAGATTTTATTCTTGAACTTGGCAATACTACAGGAGTTTTTCAAATTGGTGAAGTTATAACACAAAGCTTTTCTGCGATTACTCCTCAATTAATATATTCTGGCATTTCTGGAAATACTTCTTTCCAAGTAGGAGAATTAGTAACACAAGGAAATACTGTTGGTACAGTATTTTATACAGATTCCACAACAATTAGACTAAGTAATGTTTCTGGAATTTACATAAATACTACAAATACGGCTACAAAAATTATTGGTAATGTAACAAATGCCACAGCAAATGTTACTAACGTATCGTCTTTCGATCTTATAACAACTGCCAAAGGATTTGTTAAAGATTATTCAAATAATGTATTATACTTATTAAAAAGAACTTCATTATTTGAATCTTTTAGTTCAGGTGGTGAACTAATTGGAGTAACTTCAGGAGCTACTGCTAATATAGTTGCAGTAGAAATTGATCAAAATTCTTTGGCGATGGGTAATAATGCTATAATTACCGCCAATGTTGTAACTGCCAATGGTATTGCAACAAGTGCAGAAATTATTGATAGCGGTTATAGTTATAAAAATCAAGAAGTTTTAACTCTTACCAATAATACTAATATTTTTGAAATTACTGGAATTGCATCCGTGACAAATCAAGGAACTGGCACAGGTAATTGGACAACAACTAAAGGATTTTTGGATTCCGATAAATATATACAAGATGATTATTATTATCAAGTATTTTCTTATGAAATACAAACTTCGATATCTTTTGATCGTTATGCAGACATAGTCAAAAAAATATTACACATTTCGGGAACAGAAGTATTTGGAAAAACTATTATACAATCCAATATTCAAAATGCACCAGTCTCTCTTGTAAATAGTTCAATCAATCAGGAATTATAAAAATGCCAAATTTAATAACATCAAATTTCGGAACAATTATTGCCAACAGTTTTATTAATACTGTTGATGCAAATTCTTATTATATATTTGCTGGTCAAAATATTCCTTGGCAAAATGATAATAATCCTCCTGCTCCAAATACTTCTTTAAATGAAACAGTATTTACAATATGGGATAATATGTTGTTTGCTAAACAACTTACATCAAATAATGTATTGTTAATGACGAATCTTAATTTGTGGGTAAGCAATACGGTTTATGCTTTTTATGATGATCAAAATTCTAATTTATTGGATACAAATTTTATAGTTACAGTAGATTCAAATACTTCTTATGATGTTTTTGAATGTTTAAATAATAATGGTGGTATTCCATCAACATATCCCCCAACAAAAGCTTCAACATCTGAAAATGATTTATTTTATTTTACAGCAGATGGTTATCAATGGAAATATCTTTATAGTGTTGATAATACCACATATTCAAATTTTGCTACAGTAGATTACATTCCCTATCTTCCAAATTCAAATACATCGGGAAATGCAGTTCCGGGAGCTATAGATACTATTATTGTAGAAAATGGTGGTTCGAATTTTAATGCTTATGCCAATGGATTTTTCCAATTTATTGCAGTTGGTTCAAATTCTCTAATATTTACTATTGATCCAACATCATCAACAAACACAGGTTTCTTTAATGGAAGTGCCATTAAAATTGTTGGTGGTACAGGTTCGGGTCAACAAAGAATGATTGATGATTATATAGTTTCGGGCGGCTTTAAAAATGTAATAGTCGATCAACCATTTTCCGTGACTCCAGATTTAACGTCTCAATATGAAATATCGCCTATGGTAATGATTGTTGGGGATGGAACAGGATTTCAAGGTAGAGGTATAGTTAATGCTTCTTCAAATACATTAGCTTCAATAGAAATAGCAAACAAAGGACAAAACTATAGTTGGGCAAATGCTACTGTTGTATCAAATACTGGTTTTATAAGTTTATTACAACCAAATAATGCTATACTAAGAGTTATAATTGGACCATCTGAAGGACATGGTGGAAATATTCCAAAAGAATTGGGTATTAATAATGTTGGAATATCTTTAACTTTTGCAAATACAGAAAGTCAAACTATACCTGTTAATACAACATTTAGAACTTTTGGTCTATTAAGTAATCCTTTATTTGCTAATGTTCAATTAACTTTTGCAAATACTGTTGGTATATTTCAAGCAGATGAAATTATAAAACAAACTAATACAAATGCTACGGGATACTCAACTGTTATTAATATGGTATCTTCAATAATAAATATTACAAATGCTACAGATAATTTTGTCGAAGGTCAGATTATTACAGGTGAATCAAGTAATGCAAGCGCAATTGTAACAGCTATTACTAATAATGGCGTAGTTAAACAATTTAATACTTTTGATCAAAGAACTCGTTTTAATATTACGTTAAATGGAGGGGGATCTTTTGTCAACAATGAAATTGTTACACAATTGGATACATTTGCAAATGGAGTTGTGGATGAATCTAATTCTTCATTTATGGCAATTACAAATGTACGGGGAGTATTTGATGTAACTTCGGGTAACACAGCAGATTCTATAATTGGTTCAAACTCTTTTACTTCGGCTAATATTAATGCAATACTTTCGGGAGATATTATAAAAAATTCTGGAGAAATATTATATATTGAAAATATGGTTCCTATTCAAAGAACTGCAAATACATCCGAATTAATTAAACTTGTAATTGGGTTTTAATTGGTTTTTAACTAAATAATTGAAATATTGATAGAAAGAATTAACATTGGCTTTAGAAACTAATTTAGACACTTTTCCATTTTGGAACAGCTATAATTCAAATAATAAGTATTACGATGTTCTTTTTAGAGCAAGTACAGCTATTCAAGCCCGCGAATTAAAAGAACTTCAATCAATTCTTCAAAATCAAATTGCAGAATTTGGTGATTCTATATATGTTGATGGTACAATCATTAAAGGTTGTGCCTTTACATTTGATAGTTCATATTTCTATGTTAAAGTGATGGATCTTCAGGTTAATGGTGAACCTGTAAATATTAGTGAATTTGCGAATTGCATTATACAAAATGCCGCAAATGTATCTGCTATTGTTTTAAATACTCAAAATGGTTTACAAACTCAAAATCCAAATTTAAATACTCTGTTTGTCAAATATATTTCTGCAGGCGCTAATTCACAACAATATTTTTTACCAAGTGATATTCTTAATGTATATGCTCGCAATTATGGAATACAAAGCACATTAATTAATAATGGTGGTTCGGGTTATAGTAATAATGATACTGTAATATATACATCTAATACTGGTGGTTCGGGAGCAATTGGTCAAATTGTTACCAATCCAAGCGGAACTATTATAGATGTAATACAAGTTGCAACAGGTAACAATTACCTTATAAATCCAACGGTATCAATTGCAAATTCAACTCTTGGAACTTCAAATGGTATAAGTGGTTCTTTATCCGCTTATAATACTATTGCACAATTAACAGTGGCTGCTAATAGCTTTGCGAATACAAGCAATAGTCAATATAATCCAGTTGGAATTGGATATGCATTTAGAGTTTCTGATGGAATTATTTATCAAAAAGGTTTCTTTCTTGAAAATGATGCACAAACCATTGTTGTTTCGCCATATACAACAATTCCCGACCAATTAACTGTTGGATTTGTTACTAATGAAGCAATTGTTAATAATAGTGTTGATACTTCATTAAATGATAATGCTCAAGGTTCAACCAATTTTAATGCTCCTGGAGCATTTAGACTTCAATTAACTCCTGCACTACAAGTATTACCAAGTGCAAATGCAGTTGGTTCTAATAACTTCTTTTCAATTGTTTCTTTTGAAAATGGAGTACCAGTTAAACAAAATCAAACAAGTTCATATTCTCAACTTGGAACTGCTTTAGCACAAACTGTCAATGATCAATCTGGTAATTATGTAGTAAGTCCATTTGGTGTTAGTGCAAGTAATATATCCGGTAATAATACATATCTTCAAGCACAAATAGGAGCTGGGGTTGGATATGTTAATGGTTATAGAATACAATCTTATGGAACACAAAGTATTCCTCTTAGAAAAGGAACCGATATTGTTCAAAAACAAAATGTTAATATTTCAACATCATATGCAAATTATGTTCCTATTAAAAATTTACAAGGTGTTATACCTTTTAATTTAGCGCCATCTATTTCATTAAGAGATACTGCTGGTTCTACCCCCACTTCGGGAGCTGGTAATGAAATAGGAACTGCAAAAGTTAGATCATTAGTATATAATTCTGGTAATCCCGATGATCCATTAACAGTATATAATTTATATATATTTGATGTTGTCATGAATTCTGGTCAAAATTTTAATAACGTAAGAAGTATATTTTATAATGGTGGTGGTATTCCAAACAATGGCGCGGCGAATATTAAATTAGACGTAAATGGAAATGCATCTATATTAGAAACTGCATTTGATACACTTCTATTTCCATTCAACCAAAATGCTATAAAAACTATTCGTAATTTATCTGGTAATAATACTATTGAATACATTTATTCTACGGTTGATCAAACTGTAAGCTTTGCAGCTAATGGAACTCTTCAAAAAACACTTACAGGTTCTTATACTTTTCCATATTCTGGCACTCTTGATAATGCCGAAACTATAAATTTTATTGTTACTACAAGAGGTTCGGCAAATGTAAACACAACATTCTCTGGTAATGTTGTTTCTAATACTTCATCTAATGCATTAATTGCTAATGGTGCTACAACATTTTTATCTTCTTATACAATTAATGACTATATAGTATTAGGAACTGGAGATGTAAGACAAATTACATCTATTGCAAATAATACATATTTGACAATGAATGCTGTTCCAAGTACAAATGCATCAACAACACATACAAGAACTTATCCCCAAAATACACCAATTGCTTTTTATAATTATCCTCTTAGAAGTATTTCTGTTTCAGGAAATCAATTAACTCTAAATCTTGGAGAAACACTTTCAAATACATTAGCGGTTAACGCGGTATATAATGTACAAGTTAATAGCGCTCTTCAATTAACTAAAAATCTTATACCATCAAATTATGTAAATCTGGCCAATTCTACTCAAGGTCAAACTTCTTGGTGTTTGGGTATTGTCGACGCATTTAAATTAATTTCTGTAACATATAGTTTAAATCCAAATTATACTTCTGGTGCTATAAATGCAACATCAAATTTTATATTGGATACAGGTCAGAAAGATGATTATTATGGTTTAGCTTATCTTAGAGTTAATCCAGCAAACCCAATTACTATTACTCCCGGAATGTATATTCAAGTAAACTTTAGCTCATTTAGTTATACAAATACTGGTTTGGGTTTCTTTGATATAGATAGTTATCCAATTAATGATACAAGCGGTGCTAATACTCAAGTTTATATTAAAACACAACAAATACCAGTATATACTTCTACTTCGAGTGGACAAGCATTTGATCTCAGAAACACATTAGATTTTAGACCAGTAATACAAAATACGGCGAATACCAGTGCAAATAACACTGCCAATAATATTACTGTTAATCCAGCAAATACTGAAACATTTGTTTCTACCGAAAAATATTTTCCTGCTCCGAACGAATTGTTTAGCTGTAGTCTTCAATATTATCAAGGAAGATATGATCTATTAGCTTTAAATTCTCAGGGACAATTTAGTATTGTCCCAGGAATTCCATCAAATAATCCAGTACCTCCAAGTGGATTAAATGGAACAATGACTTTAGCTACCATAAATGTTCCTCCTTATCCAACATTAAGTACATCCGATGGTGTACTTTATGGACGTCCTGATGAAACAATTACCATAACTCTTGATCAAAATAGTGGTTATACAATGAAGGATATTAATTCATTAGATAATCGTATTACAAATTTAGAGTATTATACTTCATTAAATCTTTTAGAGCAACAAACTACTGCTTTAAATATTATAAATGCATCAACTGGCCTCAATGTGTTTAAAAATGGTATTTTTGTCGATTCATTTAATGATTTTTCTTGTGCAGATGTAAATAATCCAGAGTTTACTGCAGCTATTGATACAGTAACAGGTGAACTTATACCTAGATTTGAACAACAAAAACATAATTTAAAAATAGCAAATAGTACAGGTATTACATTGAGTAATAATTTAGCAACTTTGACTTATACTTCATCACCAATGATAACTCAACCATATGCTACATTAGTAAGAAATTGTACCGACGATTATTATAATTTTACAGGTACTTTAAATTTGTATCCAAGTTATGATAATTTCTTTGATACAACTGTAAATCCAAACATTACAATAACAGGATAAAAAATGCCTCAAGGAATTTTAATACCGTCACAATTAAATTTAGCTGATAGTATTCATAATATATTTAAATTAAACATACCAACTTCTGTGGCAAATAGTCAATCTACAGTTGCAAATAGTGTTGCTACAACAACACTGTCAAATACATCGTTAAATGTTTCATCACCAACAATATCAGCAGCAACAACTGCAAATGTTGGCGATTATATAACAGATATTTCTTTTTCATCATTTATTGCGCCACAATCTATAAATTTTACGGCAAATGGGATGAAACCCGGAAGTAATATCTATGCATATTTTAGTAATATACCAGTAAATGCATTTGTTGCGCCAGCAACTTCAAACGGAACTGTTTGGACTCCAACGGGAACTGTTGGTTCACCTTTAATAGTTAATTCAGCCGGAAGTCTATCGGGAATATTCTATGTTCCCGCAAACACATTTTATGTTGGAAGTAATGTATTATTTTTGATGGATGTTAATAATATTCTTTCAATTGATGCGGCGACAACTCAATCTTCAGCAACATTTAATGCTTATAATTTTACAGCAACTACAACAACACGTCCTGGTGATAGTGATACAAATAATTCAATTGGTACTGGTGGTTCAACACCAAGCGGGCCAACATTACCTTCACCAAATTCAACATACATTGCAACACCTAGTTTAAACCCAACTTTTACTCCAGCATTTGCAAATATAGCTGGAATGGAAACACCCAATAATACTTTTGCATATGTGGTTACTGGAAATTCTGTAACGGTTTCAAATGTTAGTCAACCAATCCAATTAGGATTTTCTTTTACAACAGCTAATGTTTATAATAATGCTCAAAATAGATATGCTATTGTTGAAGTACAATGGACAAATCCAGCAAACGTTGTTCAAGCTGCTTATTGTTTCACAACTTCTCCGTCTAGTCAAAGATCAAATTATTATACTGATGCAGCATGGGGTGTTGGTGGAAATTATAATTTAGCAAATGGCACAATAGCTAATCAAAATGTATTAATTGATGTTGCAAATGGAAGTGTTATAACATTTTCCGTATTAACTGCTGGTTTGGGAGCATCAGTTTCCAATACAGGAAATGTATATGGCGGAATAAAAAGTGGTAATAACATTGCAAAAGTACAATTAACAGTAAACATACTAAATATAACACAAGGTAGTAATAACGTAGCTTCTTTTTCTGCAAATGTTATAGCACAATCAAATACATATACAGGAACATAAAATGGGGAATCCCTTAGCACAAACATTTACAATTTTTCCCCAATATGCCACAAATCAAGATGGTATATTTTTAACACAAATTGATTTATATTTTCAACAAATAGATCCAAATTTTGGGGTTGTGGTCGAATTAAGAAATACTGATTCGAATGGTTATCCTGCGAGCACAATAATACCATTTTCAAGAGTACATTTAACTCCATCACAAATAAATGTAAGTACAAATGCATCGGTTGCTACATCTTTTGTTTTTTCTGCACCTATATTTTTACAATCAAATAATGTATATGCATTTGCAATAATTCCTGATGGTAATTCACCAGATTATTTAATCTGGACAGCCCAAACAGGAGAAGTAGATGTTCTTAATTCTTCATATAGTGTAACCCAAAATTGGGGAGATGGATCTTTATTTTCTTCTACAAATGATACAGCATGGCAACCAATTTCTGCACAAAATTTAAAATTTACATTATATAATGCTAATTTTACATCAAATAGTGGAACAATTAATTTAACAAATGCTGATGATGAATTTCTTGGAATTCAAAATGTTCAAGGAAATTATCTTGTTGGTGAACACGTATTTCAATTTACAAACACTCCTATAACTGGAACTGTTTCATTTTCTAATAATTCTCTAACCGTAACCGGAAATGGTACATTATTTCAAACAGTTTTTACTCCAAATTCTTATATAATTCTTCATAATTATTATGCTCCAACGCCCGCTGGTTATTTTAGTGTTTGTAAAGTAGCAACAGTAAATTCTAATACCAATATTACATTAGATAGACTTCCATCATTCACCGCAAATAATGTGTGTGCTCTAAATGCTCCTGTTGGAAAATTAATATATTATAACCAAAGTACTGGTGATATTACACTCGGCGCTTCTACCAGTTCAAACAACACATTTTGTTTTACTAATGGAAGTATAATAATTTCTGATACCACAGCAACAAGAGCTACAATATCAGCAGTTAAAAATAAAATAATAAGTTATTTTCAACCATTATTTTATAGAACTAGCGTGACAGGAACAAGTATATCAGCAAATGCTAATTTGATAGATACAAGTTATTCATTAAATGAAACTACATCGGTAACATTTAATAATTCAAATTATCTTGATACTTTTGATGCTGTTATTGCTTCAAAAAGTTTAGAAATACAAAATAATACAGGTAAATCATTTGTAATGCCCGTTACAATGACGAGCAATTATCCTGTACTAAGTCCAACATTAGATTTGCAATCAACAAGTATTCTTAGATATCATAATTTAATAAACAACGATTTAACTAATGAAAATACAATAAGTGGTAATACAAAAAGTAAATATGAAAGTTTAATTGTAACTCTCGAAAATGGTCAAAACGCCGAAAATCTTCTTGTATATTTAAATTCATATGAACCAGTTGGAACAGATGTTGAAGTTTGGATGAAAATTCAAAATAATTATGATCCTGATTCGTTTACGGCAAAATCTTGGACCCAATTAGCTCGTCAACAACCAGTTACAAAGGGTGATCCTTCAAATAGAAATGATATTGAAGAATATGTTTATCAAGTCGCGAATTATCCTCCTGTAACAATTGTTACAGGAACTATAAATGGTACAAATGGTCAATCAAATGTTACAGGAGTAAATACATCATTTACTCAATATATTTCAAATGGTTCCGTTGTAGTAATAAGTAATGGAACATCAAATGCTGTATTTCAAGCAACAACAGTTGCAAATGATGCATTTGTTACATTAAGTGGACCAATACCATTTAGTTTATCATCAGGAACTATGTATGTATTTAATGATCCATTAGCTGCTTATCTTGATCCACAAAATTCAAATACTGTAAGTTATTTTAATTCAACAAGTTTGTTTAGTACATATTTGACATTTCAGATTAAAATTAATCTTCTTGCAAACGCTTCTTATCTTGTTCCAAGAATTGAAGATGTAAGAGCCATTGCCATATCGACATAATGGATAAACTTATAAGAGATAAAAATTCAAAAGCATTACTAAATACAGATACAAAAGGGTTTGAAGAATATAAACAAAGACGAGCTATAATTTTGAAACAAAAACAAGAATTAGAAGATCGTTTTAAAAAGCTAGAAGATGAAATAGAAAATCTCAAAGGAATTATTAAGAATATTTTGAAAGAAAAAGAATAAATGAGTATTTCAACTTCAAACGTAAGTATTAATTTTGATACCTTTACATCTCTTGTGGGACAATTAGATATTGTATTAAATGCTCTTGGAACAATTATTGTTACAACTGCAGCAAATACAATTGGTGGTTCTACAACTGGTAATGCTTCTATTATTGGTATATTTAATGCGAATACAATAGCAGTAGGAAATAATCTTACAGGTGGTTCAATTACCACTCCTTCAACTTTAAATATTTCTTCGAATTTAACATCTAATGGTTCATTAGCTTTATTTAATTCAAATGTAACAATACAAGCCGCCAATTTAATTGCTAATGTTGGATTAGTAAATATTATGGGCGGAAATTTAACTATTTATTCCAATACTTTAATTTCAAATACTGTATTAATTAGTGGAAATACTACACATACAGGAACATTAACATCAAATGCAAATGTTTCTTTTGGAAATGGTCAATTTAATTCTACTTCTAATACTTATTTAAATGCGGCTAATGTTACGATTAATGGTCTTGCTTTAAATTTAAATTCAAACACAAATCATACTGCAAATGTTACTTTTGTGGGTTTAAATATTAATATTTCTTCAATTGTTAATTTAACAAATGTATTAACTACAACAGGCAACACAACACTTAGTAATACAGTATTTAACGGAACAGTTTTGCCAGGAACAGCAAATACTCTTGGTTCTTCGGGAAATAGATGGAATACATTCCAACTAACAAGTGATATAACTACAATAACTTCTAACACAATTGCTGCAAATTCTGTTTCTTCAAATAATTTTTCGATAAATGGAATAGCAACATTCGTAACAATAGCAAATACGAATGTTGGAGCAAACATTTCAAGTCCACAAACATTAATAACATTTCCTACTGCTACATATAGAAGTGGGTCTTTAAATATACAATCATTGTCTCCTGCTGGAGATTCACAACTCGAAACTATATTATTTGTTCAAAATTCTTCAAATGTTTATTATACAACATCGGGTATTATATTTTCAAACACACAACTTTATACTACAACCGCAACAATTAATGGTGCGAATGTAAATATTAATATAACACAAAATGTTGCTAATTTATCCGTTAAAATATTAGCACAATTAATAGGAACATAAATTGGCCGCATCACTTCCAAATCAATTTGACAATGGTATTACAGTTAATGGTAATACATCTTTAGCAACTTTACTTGTTACAGGTTCAGCAGTTATTAATGGCAATCTAAATGTTTCAGGAAATTTAACATTTACTGCCACAAGTTATGGAAATATTATACCAAGTGGAACTAATTATTCTCTTGGAAATACTTCTCTTCCTTGGTTTTTATCAGCAAACCAAATATCTGTAGCAAATGGAGCTACAATAAAAGGTGGTATAATTACCGATACATTATTAGTTAATTCTAATGTAAACAGTAATGGTCAACTTTTAGTTTTAAATTATGGATTAGCTGCTCCGGGAGGAAATGCGGGTATTATAATAAATCGTGGTTCATCGTCAAATGCTATTTTCAGATGGAGTGAAACTAATACTTGGTGGGAAGCTGGTATTTCGGGAAATGTAATCCAATTAGTAATTAATGATGGTAATACATATGCTATCAGTATTTCAGGAAATGCTAATACAGCAACCACAGCATTAACATCAAATAATTCAACTAATTTTGGAGGTCAACCAGCTTCTTATTATGCAAATGCTGGTAATTTAAGTACAGGTACAATACCAGCATTAAGATTAACTGGTACATATGCTATCAGTATTTCAGGAAATGCTAATACAACAAATCTAGCAACCTTGGCTACATTAGCAAATACAGCCTTATTAGCAAATAATTCAACAAATCTAAATGGACAACCCGCTTCTTATTATACTAATATAGTATCATTATTAGGTTATACTCCTGCAAATATAATTGCACCAACATTTAATGGTGGTTCTGGGTATTCTTCTGCAACATTTAACATGAATTCGGTATCACCAATTGCTAATAGCGTTGCAGCAAATGGTGCTGTATATATTTTTCAAGGTAATACTACTCTTGGTGGTTCATTTATATCATTTGTTAATAATGGTAGATTTGGAGCTCAATTTGGTTTAGATAGTAACAGTAAATTTAGTGTTGGTGGATGGAGTTTTGGTAATAATTCTTATCAAATTTGGCATGCTGGAAATCAAGGTTCGGGTTCAGGAATGGATTCCGATAAACTTGATGGTCAATATGGAAGTTATTATACAAATGCATCAAATATTACAACAGGAACTCTTCCTGTTGGTCAATTAAGTGGGACTTATAATATTAATGTTTCGGGGAGCGCAAATAATTCAACTAATTTGAATGGTTCTCCTTCTTCATATTTCTTAAATGCTTCAAATTTTAATGCTGGTACAATAGCAGCTGGATTATTACCAGCAACAATGAATCCAACAACCTTTGTTTATGGTTCAGGAACATCCATTTCCACTCAAGGCCAAATAATTGCAAATGGTGTTGTTTTAGTTAATACATTAAATATACAAGATCCAAATGGTGGTATATATTTTAATAATACTACAAATGCAAATTCGACTATAACGATGTATTGGAATACAGGTGGAGTTAGTAGAAATGCATTTCAAGTAGAAGGAACTTCTGGAAATACGTTTGTAATGTATTATGCAAATTCAAGCGGTGGATTTGGTACAGGTGCTGGAACAGTATTTAATTTTGATAATCAAGCACATCTTCTAAGTTTTTATGCAAATGCTTATTTTAATAATCCCACAACTTTTATTAGTACAGTTCTTATGGATTCAACTTTAACTGTAAGTGGTATTACAACACTTAATGCAAATGTTGGTATTGGAGTATCACCATCTTATAATTTAGATGTTATTGGAACTATAAGAAGCGGTGGAGAGATAATTTCTACACTTGGTTCTGGTCAAGGCCAATTTAGAATGATTGATGGTAATTATGGAGCTATGTGGAGAAATGATGGAACAAATGTTTATTTATTATCAACAGCAAGTGGCAATCAATATGGAACTTATAATTCATTTAGACCATTTACATATAATTTAGCAGCAGGAACATTAGTGTTTGATAACACGGCTGCTGGATCAACTTTTGTTGGTGGTGTAACAGTTGACGGTTCGATTAATTTAAATGCTGGAGGAACTTTAACCGCCGGTGGTTATACAAATGTTAATCAAATTGGTTTTTTGGGAACTCCCCAAACAATAAAAACAGCAAATTATACATTTGGTTTGGCCGATCAAGGTCAAGAATTTTTATTTGATACAAATGCTACAACTGCAGCAATTCCTTCTAATGCTTCAATAGCATTTCCGATAGGAACTGTTATAAAAATATCATCTTATCTGGCAAGCAATCAAACAATAACAATAACTTGTGGGGATACTATGTATTGGCTTCCTTCACAAACAAGTGGTTCAAGAACTCTAACAAATAGAGCTTTTGCAGTAGCACAAAAAATTACTGCTACTGAATGGTGGATTACGGGAGTTGGTATAACATAAATGTCAGGTATTGCAATATGCCTATTAGGATCAACCACATTTTCTCCAATATTACATACATATACTGCTTCGGGAACGGAAACTATTCCAGTAGGAGCAACCAAACTTGTAATGGGATTATGGGGAGGTGGTGGTGGAGGTGCAGGCGGTGGAGGAACCGGATGTGCAGCTCACCCCGGTGGCGCAGCCGCGAGCGGCGCATATTGTCAAAAAACTATTACACTCACACCTTCTGATTGGGGTAAAACAATAGATTATGTTGTAGGTGCTGCTGGACTTGGTGGTTCTTCACCGACGTCTTCTACATCTGGTGGAAATTCTTCAATTACTAATGGAACATATTCATCAATTACCCTCAATTTAAGTGCACTTGCGGGTTTGAGAGGATTAAATCTTGTAAGTGGATCGGGACAAGCAGCCTCTGGTGGTGATATAAATGATACTGGTAATAATGGAACGGGCATAGGAAATTCCGGTGGAGCGGCTATTGTTGGTTTTGATTCGATTGCTGCTGGCGTAGGTGGCTTTGGTGGGGCCGATGGTGTAGGAAATGCTGGAGGAAATGGTGGAGTTGGAGAAGCCCTTTTCTATTATACATAAGGAAATATATGTTTAAAAATGAAATTATCGAATTTGGAAACTTGTTTTGTCAAAAATATACATTTCCAAAAAGAGGAGATGGAATTCCTCTTCATGAACACAAAGAAATAAAAGAACAACATCTAACAATTGTTCAACAAGGTTCATGTATTTGTTATGGTGAAAATAAAAATTGGGAAATAATATTAAAACAAGGTGATATATATGATTTTCCAAATGATAAACAAAAACATGAAATAATTGCTTTAGAAGATAATACAATTATTATGACAATAAATAAATATGACAAACCTTGGAATTATGAATTTATAACCGATGAAGATCGTCAAGGTATAATCGAAAGAAATACAATTTATAGATTGGATGATAATGTTTAAACAAATTTTAAATTTTATATTAGGCTTGTTGGTACCACTTTATGGTATAATTTCATTTATTTGGAAAAATATATTTTGGTTGTTTTTAATTGTTGGCGCTGTAATATTTGTAATTTATATCAAAGATCTTAAAATAGATTATTTAAAAACACAAACATTACTCCAAGCACAAGAACAGCTTATTGCTACTCAAAATCAAGCATTAATAGATTTACAAAAACAAAATATTCTAATAATACAAAATCAAAATAAACTTACAGAGCTTGAAAGTGCAGCGAACAATTTGGCGCAAAAACAATCAAATATAACAGATATTATAAAAAATGTCCCTATAGCTCCTGAAACGTGTCATCCATTCGATGATAAAGGATTAACTACAAGATTTGATTTGTTTAGAGCTTTTCAAAATTCAGAATATGGAGCTACCCCATGAAAAATATATTAATTGGAATTATGTGTATGTTATTGGTTGGATGTGGAACAACATCTTGTCCAAAACCTATTGCTACAATATCCGATCAAACATCATTAGTATTAAATGATTCACAATTCCAATGTGGGCCAAGACCAAGTAATATCCCATCTGATGCAGTTCTAAAAACTTGGGAAGCTGCTGATATATCTAATATGGCAATGACTTATTGGATGTGGGGAGAAAAATGTGATAAACAACTCCATTGGAATAAATTATATTTCGAATGTTTTAAAAAGATACAATCTTCTTGTGATGCATTGGATAAATTAAACAATCCTAAAGTTGCTCCAAAACATTAAAAATTATCCAAATTATATGAATGTTGTCAACTCATATAAATAAACAAAAGGAATAATTAATGTCAACTAGTGCTCCAGAATCTAGAGATCAATACCAACAGTACTGTTTAAGACGCCTGGGCGCAGGAATTCTTCAAATAAATTTAACTCAAGATATGATTGATGATTGTACAGATGCTGCTCTAAGATATTTTTGGGATTATCATTTTGATGGTACGGAAAAAATTTATTATAAACATCAAATTACACAAGATGACATGAATCGTCAGGGATTTAAACTTCCTGATAATATTATAGGAGCCGTTAGAATATTTGATTTTAATGGTATTTCCAATATAGCTAATATATTCGATCTTCGTTATCAAATTGCTCTTAATGACATTTATACATTAACGTCGCAAAGCATGGTTCCATATTACATGGCAATGCAACATTTAGAATTTCTCGAACAAATATTAGTTGGTCAAAAACCAATCAGATATAATCGTAAAAGTAATATTTTATGGGTTGATATGGATTGGAGTGCAGTCACTATTGGAAATTATATTCTGGTTGAAGCATTTAAAATTGTTGATCCTGAATATTATCCAACAGTTTGGAAAGATCGTTGGTTATTACAATATGGTACACAACTTATGAAAAGAGATTATGGAGAAGTTCTTAAAAAATATGGTCAAATGCAACTTCCTGGAGGTACTTATATTAATGGTCAACAAATCTGGAACGAAGCTGAAGAAAAAATTAATGAATTAGAAGAAAAAATGATTCATGATTATTCAGAACCTCTTGGAATGCAAATCGGATAATTCATATACAAAATTACCCGAATCCCAAATTCGATAATAACCATTATTAATCATATTTTGTGATTCACTTAAGGTTTCATTAAATATTTCTAATTTATCTTTGAGCAGATGTTTTTGAAATTGATTTCTTGAATATAATTTATTTTTTTTAACATACTTGTAATTTGGTGTTGTTTCACGTAATTTTTTAAAATTTAATGTTTCATAAATTTTACCATTACTATATCTACGATCACAATAACTAATTAATGGTTTATCATTATAATTTTTTAAAAAATGTTTAATCAATTTACTCGCCCCACCACAAACTTGTGTTTCAAGTTTAGTACTCAATCTATATAATTCATATTTTCCTTTAATAAATCTACTTTTACCAAAAGTAGCTAACATAATTAATTCATTATTGTTATATAAACCATAACGAATAGATGCTGGCACATTACCTTGAAGATGATTATGTTCTAAAAATTCTTTCGATTCAATAGATAATACTTCTTTTATGATTAATTTGCGGGCATAATATTTATTTTTTGTAAATCCTATTTTATTTTTTATTATAGATTTCCAAATATTTCGTTTAATTTCATTTTCCCATTCATTAGAATTTATTTGTAACAATAAAACATCATTTTTATCACATAATTCTGTTTTGTTTATGTGACGATATTTGGCTTTTTTATTACCTAAATATTTTTCCGAATGCCAATAAATTCCATTATATTCAATTGCTAATTTAAATTCTGGAATATAAACATCCAACTCTTTATTTTTTAATTTACGATAACTAGATATAATCTCACCATCATAAATTGTTTTTATCCAATCAATAATTTTTCTTTCAGTTTTAGATTGCCATTTGTGAGGTATATTAATTTTTAATAATTTCGCGTATTTTGATATCATAGAATCAGCCACATTAAATAATGAAGCAATTTCATTACATGTCAATTTTTCAATTATTATTTTATTATACATCCAATCATAATCTAAAAGATTTTTTAAGCTTATTTTATTATGTGGTGTTTTAGAATAACCAATAGAACGCAATTCAATATTAGCCTTTTTAAGATAACGATGAATAGTTCCTACCGATACATTAAAGATTTTAGAAAGATCTACTATAGATTTTGTTTCATTAATATATAAATTAACCAAATCATTAATAATTTTATTATAATTATTTTCACCTTTTTTTGTTTTTGTTTCAAAAATAATGGAATTGTTTTTTAACAGTCTCCAAATATATTCATGTGTTAAATTATATTTTTTTTCAAGATCTTTTATACACATACCATTTTTATATTGAAAAACAATTTCATTTCTTATATTTTCATCAATTTTAAATGTATGGCCAAAAAATCCTGGGCGTTTAATATTTACTTTATTCTTATTTAATATATTTTTTATAGTCCATGATGAACAATTGTAAATATTTGATATATTTTCCATGCTATTGTTCATTAAATATAATAAAATAATATCTTCTTTGTTTTCTTCAGTGAGATTGAGTCTCATTAAACATTTCCTGTTGGACTAAATGGATTTTTAATTGTGTAATTAATCATTGGTGTCACTGTAGTATTAGCATCGTAATTATCAAATTCGGGATCTTGATTTGCTGGACTCCAGCCCGGTTCTATAATTGGATTGTTATTACCATCTACTATTATAACACCATTTGAGTATTTTTCATAGAACTCTTCAACATTTGTCGAATATTGTTGTTCAATATTATCAATAGCTGGAATTCCTGTATCAAAATGTTCATTATCATATTCAAATACATCACATATAAGATCAAACATTGGTAGAGAACCCATTGGATAAAAATCTGCCCATGGATCTGCTTGTTTAACTTCCCAAATTTTATTTGTCATTGGAAAGAATATAAGATCACCTTCATATGGTCTTAAAGTTCCTTCATATGCTCCAACAATTGTATTAAAAGTTGCTCTAGCAACAGTAAATGTCATTCGATCTCTAATATCAAGACCAAATTTAGACAAATATTGACCTTCACCAGCAAATCCTTCAACAGATTTAATATACATTTCAACAATATATGCTGTATCGAAATATGAAAGATCATCTTGTGAAAGAAGTTCGTTTAAATTTCCATGTCTACGTGGTAGATAATAAAAATTATAACCTTTTATTTGAATACTCTCTACAATTAAATTGGAAAGTAATTCTTGTTCGGTCGAAAATGTAAAATTATCTATGTATGGGTTTGTTGGAATTTTAATCTCTCCTAAATATATAATATTTATAGAAAGCAATAATATGTTTGAAAATTACTATTATAATCAGACCTTAAAAAGGTCAAGTTGATTAATAATTCGAACTATTAATTCTAACCACAATTATTTATATTTAGGAGAAATTTCAATTTTTGAAAATTACTATTATAATCAGACCTTAAAAAGATATATAGAATTGTTTGAATTCGTATTTCGAGATATTACGATTGAAAGATCAAATGCGAATGGTTCAATAACACAAACCCAAACTGTGCCTATATTATTTTCAGCAGGAGAACACTATATTGATCAAACCGAATCTGATCCACAGCTTACTAAAACTGTTGCTATAAATCTTCCAAGAATGGGATTTGATTTAATCAATGTACAACGTGATTCAAATAGACAAGTCAATCCTCTCAATAAAATAAGACAAAATAATCAAAATGTAAGATTTGTTCCAACAGCTTATGACATATATTTTGAACTTTATTTAAAAGCTCGTAACACTGAAGATGCATTTAAGGTTATTGAGCAAATTATTCCATATTTTCAGCCTTATCTTTGTATTAATGCTGCAATTTTGGATGGTTTTGATCCTTTTAACATTATAATAACTTTAAATTCGGTAGTAAAATCTGATAGATTTGAAGGTCATATAGCAGATAAAAGAGATCTTCAATATGTTGTATCTTTTACTGTTAATGGTTGGTTTTTTGGACCTAATCTTGGCGCGGCTAATAATTTACCTGTTATCAGATGGGTCAATACAACTCTTACTGTTCCTGATCAAAATCCATTAGCCAATGCCGATATTGTTAATGAAACAAATACCTTTATTCATGAAGCAAATGTTAATTTTTATGATATTCAACCAACTGATCCATATACAATAATAACCGATGTTATACAGGAAATAGATTAATGGAAGATAAAATTGCAAATGCTCTTAATATGGTTCCTTTAAATGAAACTAAATCGGAATTGGTCGAAGTTAGTAATACAGAATTAGTTCATTATGAAGAAGTTGTGGATCAAGCTGCCGAAGAAGCACATGAAGATTATATTCAAGTTAGAGAAAATCTAAAAAATCTAATTAGTGTTAGTCAAGAAGTTTTTGAAAATGTAAAAGATGTGGCAATCGTAACTCAAGACAATAAAGCATTTGATTCTTTTTCGAAAATGTTGGATTCAATGGTTAAAGCTAATAAAGAATTAATTGGCATTCATAAAGATATGTTTGGTATAAAACCTTCTATCATAGAAGAACCAAAAACACAACAAGCTGATACTATTAATAACATAATTTTTACAGGAAGCGCTGATGAATTATTTGGGAGATTAAAAGATATGGGTGCAATAAGTTCAAAGAAATTGAATAATGATGATTGAATATTCATATAGAGGTGTCAATGGAATACGCCCCGCCGGTATTAAATTTGAATATACTGCTGAACAAGTAGCAGAATTGATAAAATGTGGCAATGATCCAATATATTTTTGTAAAAATTATTTACAAATTATAACTCTTGATGATGGTTTACAATTATTTGAACCAAGAGAATATCAAGAAAATTTTATCAATTTAATTAGAGATGAAAGATTTTTATTATGCAAAATGTCACGCCAAAGTGGAAAATGTGTTAAAAATACAACACTTATTAAAATTCGTAATAAAAAAACAGGAGAAATTATAGAAACGACAATAGAAAATTTTTATTCAACACTAAATAACCAAGGCAAACAAGAAAATATGTTGTTGAATAAAAAAGAACCAAATGAAGAAAACAAAAATTTGTGAAATATGTAATAATACTTATTCTAAAGCTTATGTAACAGGAACAAAGGGTGAAAAGAATAATAAATGTTCTTATAGATGTTATATCGAATATAAAACTAAACAAAATGAAAGTAATATTGATTTAATAAAATGTGAGTTATGTGAATATAAAAACAAAAATTTACGAAAACATATAATTAATATACATCAAATAACTTTAAATGAATATAAAAATCAATTTCCAAATAGTAATTATATATCAAATAATACATTGAATTTATATAGTAAAAGTATGCAAGGTGAAAAAAATCCTGGTTATCAACATGGTGGTACTTTATCCCCATTTTCTAAAAAATCTTTATATCATAATGAAGAAAAGAGATTACAAGCTAAACTAAAAAAAGAACAATCTGTAAAAAATCACCCAGAAAATCAAACAACTACTTTAGAATATTGGTTAAATAAAGGATTTTCATTAGAAGAAGCAAAGTTATTACAATCAGAAAGACAAAAAACATTTTCAAAAGAGATTTGTATAACAAAACATGGAATTGAAAAAGGCTTAAAAATTTGGAATGAAAGGCAAATAAAATGGCAAGAAACTCTAAACAACAAATCAGATGAAGAAAAGGCAAGAATAAATAGATTAAAAGTTACAAATGGAATTAGTATTTCTAAAGCTGAAAAAGAAATATTTGAAATTTTAAATAATAAAATAAAAATAGAAAAACAATTTACTTTATATTATGAAAATAAAAGATATTTTATTTATGATTTAAAATTTAATAATAAAATTATAGAATATAATGGAGATTATTGGCACGCCAATCCAATAAAATATAAAAGAAATGATATATTAAATTTTCCCAGAAAATCAATTAAAGCCAAAAGAATATGGGAAAAAGATAAAAAGAAAATAGAACTTGCTGAATCACAAGGGTACGAGGTGTTAGTGATTTGGGAAAATGATTATAAAAAGAATAAAGAAGAAACAATAAAAAAATGCATCAACTTTCTGACAATATAAATCGTAAATTTATAAATTCAATTAATATTTCAGATTGGGAAATAGAAACTGATGACGGTTGGGTAGATGCTACACAAATTCATAAAACTATTGAATATCAAAAATATATATTAAAAACAGAAACAGGAAAAATATTAGAGTGTGCGGATAATCATATAATATTCGACGAAAATTATAATGAAATATTTGTAAAAAACTGTATTCCTAATATAACAAGTATACAAACAAAAGATGGTTTAGAATTAGTAATAGAATTAACGATTACTGATATATATGAAAATATGTATGATATTACTATAGATTCGGAAAATCATAGATTTTATACTAATAATATTTTATCACATAATACTGCAACAGTTGCTGCCATTTTACTTTGGTATGCATTATTTAATTCAGATTATAATATTGCAGTATTAGCACACAAACAGGAACAATCTATTGATATTCTAGAAAGAATTAAAGTATATTTTCGTAACATGCCGCCTTGGTTACAACAAGGATTATATACATGGAATACAAAATCTATTGAATTAGAAAATCATTCGAAAATATTCGCGGCGGCCACTTCGAGTGGTTCGATTGTTGGTAAATCTGTAAACATTGTATATTCGGATGAATTTGACTTAATTGAACCAAATCTTCAAGAATTATTTTTTACAACCTCTTTTCCAACTATTTCATCGGGCCAAACAACTAAATTTATTATAACAACCACACCAAGAGGTTTTAAATATTTTTATAAATTATGGTCTGAGTCTGAACAAGGTTTAAATGACTTTAAAAGATTTACAATTAATTATTGGGATGTTCCTGGAAGAAATGAAGAATGGGCTCGTAAAGAAACCGCAAGAATTGGGGAAGCAAGATTTAGATCTGAATATGTTACTGATTTTATTGGATCATCAAATACTCTTATAGATCCAGAAAAATTAAAATCCATTGCATTTTCTAAATCCTTAATACAAGACGATTTGGGACAACATCAAATATTTGAACATCCTATTTTAGGTCATCAATATGTTCTATCTGCGGATGTTTCTGAAGGAGTGGAAGGTGATTCATCAGCCTTTTCTGTTATTGATGTGACACAAATACCATACAAAGTAGTTTGTACATATGCATGTAATAATATAGTTCCTCTTCTTTATCCAAATGTAATTTATGATACCGCAACTTATTATAATAAAGCATTTGTTGTTATTGAAACAAATGCGGCGGGATCACAAGTTGTACAAATTCTTTATTATGATTTGGAATATGAAAACATTTTATCAACAAATCCAAAATCTAAAAAAGATGAAGTCTCAGAAACAATGTCAAGAAGTTATCTCGGTGTAAAACAAACCAAGAAAACAAAACATATTGGATGTTCAAATTTAAAAATGTTAGTTGAGAATGAACAACTTCTTGTTACTGATTATCGTATTTTCTATGAATTAACTAGATTTATTAGAAAAGGTTCATCTTGGCAAGCAGAACAAGGAGAACATGATGATTTAGTTATGGGTCTTATTACATTTGCTTGGCTTACAACACAAGATTCATTCAAACAAATCACAAATACTGATATAAATCATAATATAAATCAAAGATTTATTAATCAACAAGAAAGTCTTCCTATGGGAATAATGAGAGATAGTGGTGCCGATATTTCTTTATTATTAGATATGAATAATATAAGTGATTTTGATCGATGGTTTCTTGAGTAAAAACTCTCCTAAAACTTAAAAAACCTAAATAGTCAAGAAAAAGAATTAAAATTCTATAAGGAGTTAAATAAAATGGCTTTTAGTGGCGCACCAAAAATCCAAAGTTTCGAAATAGATAGCACAACTATAGTTCCATCAGTAGCAACATCAGATGGTGCTCTTGCTGGTATATTTACTTGGGGACCTGTTGGACAATTGACTCAAGTTAGTCAATCAAAACAATTGGTTTCTATTTTTGGACAACCTACAAATTTAAACGCAGAAACATTTTTTACTGGTTTTAACTTTCTATCTTACAGCCAAAGTCTATGGGTAGTTCGTGCAGCAAATACTTCAGGTTTAGCAAATAATATTGCAAATACAACCTTATCAGCAGTAGTAACTGGTTCAAATACTGTATCAAATACAGTACTTCTTGGTGCAATTGTTGAAAATAGTGATACATATGCTACTAATAGAACTAATTTTGATCCATCAGTATTATATGTTGCACGTTGCCCTGGAGCGCTTGGTAATTCATTAGCCGTTTCTATTTGTGATTCAGCAAATGCATATTCAAGTACAATAAATTTAATCGCAAATGGTAATATTAATGCCGTTTCTACAGCAATATCATTTGTTGTTGGTTCAAATACAGCAACAGTTTCGGTATTTCCAAGTGCAAATGGTACAGGAACAGATACCGGAATAGTAGCAAATAATGTTGTTAATGGTCTTATTGCGGGAGATTTACTAACAGCAGGTAATTCAAGTGTTGGTACACAACTTCTAAAAACAACAAGTATTGGACCTGTTGTACAAAATGGGGCGAACGCCTCTGTTACAATTGGTTTATCAGCAAAATTTAATCTAGCAGCTAATTTTTCAAGTAATACAATTACTAGATCTTGGCAATTTATTAATTCGGTTCCAAAAGCTCCAACAACTTCATCATATCAAGCAAAAACAGTTGGGGCAAATAACAATGTTATCGATCAATTACATGTTGTTGTATTTGATAAAAATGGTTTGTTTACTGGGGTTCCTGGTAATGTTCTTGAAATATTCCCAGCAATGTCAAGAGCAACAGATGCAGTTGATAGCACTGGTGCCACAACTTATTATGAAAATATTATAAATCAACAATCAAATTATGTTTGGTGGGGTAATGATAGAAGTGGTGCGGCATCAAATACTGCAGTTAATCTTGTAAGTTCAACAAATGCCGATCCACTAACTTCATCATTTATTGGTGGTCAAGATGGTAATTCAGAAACTACAATAGATTTGGGTACAATTGCAAATGCATATAACTTATTTGCTGATCCAACTGTAGTTGATGTTTCTATTATACTTCAAGGACATGCTCTTGGTGGTACATATGGCGAAGGTTTATATAATTATGTTATAGGTAATATAGTATTAGCAAGACAAGATTGTGTAATGGTAGCTTCACCTTCACAGGCGGCGGTTGTTAATGCAAGTGGTCAACAAGCACAAAATATAATTAATTTCAGAAATGCTATGACATCTTCATCTTATGGTATTCTAGATTCAGGTTACAAATATCAATATGACCAATATAACAATGTTTATCGTTGGATTCCTTTAAATGGAGATATTGGTGGTCTTATTGCTCGTACCGATCTTACAAATGCTTCTTGGTGGTCACCAGCAGGTTATAATAGAGGAATTATAAACAACGTTGTAAAACTTGCTTATAACCCAAGTGCTACTGACAGAGATACATTATTCAATAATGATATTAATCCTGTTGTAACACAAAATGGTGTAGGAACTGTATTATTAGGTGATAAAACACTTATTGGTACAACTTCAGCATTTAATGCTATTAACGTTCGTAGATTGTTTATTCTATTAAGAAAATCAATATCTATTGCTGCTAGAGCATTCTTGTTTGAATTTAATGATGCATTTACACAAGCACAATTTGTAAACGTAGTTGATCCATTTCTAAGAAATATTCAAGGTGGACGTGGTATTACTGCTTATAATATTGATTCGGGACCAGATGTAAACACTCCCGATGTTATTAATTCTGATGGTTTTGTTGGTGTTGTTCAAGTTATACCAGCAAGAGCAATAAGATATATTAATCTTTACTTCCAAGCTGTAAACAATGGTGTAACTTTCGCAGAAGTTGAAGGTCAAATATAATTTCTAGTATAAATAAAAGAAAAAAGGATTAAAATATATGGGATTTGATGTTCAAAGTTTAAGAACTGCTTTAACTGGAGGGGGCGCAAGACCTACTCTATTTAATGTACAAATGTCTTTACCTTCAGGTATAACAAATAACGCCGCGCTACAAAAATTGACATTTACTTGTCAAGGCGCAGAAATTCCACCATCAACCGTGGGAACTATAAATGTTCCTTATTTTGGTAGAATGATTCCATATCCTGGCGATAGACCTCCATTTGCTCCTTGGCAAGTTACAATTATCAACGATGAAGATTTTCTTGTTAGAGATGTTCTTGAAACTTGGCATACGCTTATTAATGCTCGTGAAGGAAATATTAGAGAAGCAGCTTCTTCAGATCCAAATCTAGTAATGGCTACTGCTCAAGTATTTCAATATGGAAGAACTGATCAAGTCAATCCAATTAGACAATATCAATTTAATTATATGTGGCCAAGTCAAATTTCTCAAATAGATTTAAATTGGGCATCTGTCGACCAAATCGAAACTTATCAAGTTGCATTTAGTTATGCTTGGTGGGATGCAGTTGGTCCAACAGTAAGCGGACAAAACGCAAGCTAAATTTTAACCTAAATATGTGAAGGATCACTTATTTGATCCATTATCAATATAATGGAGAATTATTATAGTTAATTTATTCGGATTTAATATCGAAAGAAATAAACCCAATTATGGGAATTCTTTCGTCGTTCCTACTGATAGAGAAACCACAACTAATGTTCCAGCTAATGGAGGAACACTTGGGTTTACTCTTGATTTAGATGGAACTATAAAAACCGAAGCCGAATTAATTGCTCGTTATAGAGATTTAGCTTTTCATCCTGAAGTTGATTCCGCAATAGATGACATTGTTAATGATGCAATTATTGTCGATGATCCAGATAATGATCCTGTTCAAATTGATGTTTCCAATCTTCCTCTTCCTGATAATATCAAAGCTGTTATTGAAGAAGAATTCCAACATATTCTCAAATTATTCGATTTTAACAATGTTGCTTATGAAATTTTCAGAGGTTGGTATATTGATGGTAGAAAATATTATCATGTAATTATTGATGATGCAAATCCACAAAATGGTATACAAAAACTTATTGAAATTGATGCTTTAAAACTTAGAAAAATTAGAGAAATAAGTCAAGTTCCATCACCTGAAGGTGGGACTCTACAAAATGTTGTAAATGAATATTATCTATATAATTCAAATTCATTTACAAATGTTGCTACAACTTCGTTTTTTAACACAACAGCCGGGATGAATGCAACGAGAATTTCCCCCGATGCAATTCTTGGTGTTACTTCTGGTTTAATGAATGAAAATAGTACAATGGTACTAAGTTTTCTTCATCCCGCAATTCGGCCCCTTAATCAATTAAGAATGTTAGAAGACTCTAGTGTTGTTTATTCTCTCGTAAGAGCACCTTCTAGATTGGCATTTTATGTTGAAACAGGTGGTTTACCTGTAGGTAAAGCACAACAGTTTGTTGCTAATCAAATGAATATGTATAAAAATAAAGTAAATTATAATCAATCGGATGGTACTCTTTCCGATCAACGTAAATTTATGACAATGCAAGAAAATTATTGGCTTCCAACACGAGATGGGGCCGGAACAAAAATTGAAACACTTCCTGAAGGTACTCAATTAAATGAACTTACTGAACATATGTCATATTTTCTTAATAAATTGTATAAAGCTCTTAAAGTTCCAATTACAAGAACTGATCCAGGCGGAACATTTAATATGGGACGTCCAACGGAAATTACAAGAGATGAATTAAAATTTACCAAATTTGTACATAGACTTCGTCATCAATTTAGTCATTTATTTTACGCGGCATTAGAAAAGCAATTAGTTCTTCGTCAAGTTATTGCTCCTGAAGAATGGGACGAAATTAAACAAGATATAAAATTTATTTTTACTGATGATAATTATTTTGAAGAACTTAAAAATTCTGAAATTCTTAGAGATAGAGCAGCAACAACCACACAATTAGTTCCATTTATTGATCAATTTATTAGTAGACGTTTTGTGTTTAGAAATGTATGGCAAATGACCGATGAAAAAATAGAAGAAATGATGATGGAAATCCAAGAAGATCTTAAAACTTTTGGTCCAATGGTTCCTCCCGAAGCACAAATGCAAGAATCAATTGCTGTTATAGGTAGAAAATTGCCCGAAATTATAAATAATAAAGAAAACAATTCTGATGAGGAACCTTTAAATGAATAATGATAAACGTCTGTACGATATTATAAGTCATCTTGCAAGCAATCAACCAACAAAAGCTACTGATATATTTAAAGATATTCTTGGTGAACGTATTGAAGGCAGTATTCGTGATTTTACAAAAGAACTTTCAACTAAGAAAGAAGAAAACGTAGAATAAATGTCAAACGAATCAATAAAAATGGTTGTTGATATGATTAAAAATATCAAACAACCAATAAACGAAGAATTTAAAGATAACCTTGCCGATGTAATTGCACCCAATCTTTCTGGTTCAGAAAGATTTGCACCTCTTCAAAAATTCTTAAAAACTCATTCAATTCAATTATCTGATATACCTCAAGGTTCAGGAGATGCACATGCACCAGTTGGACTTAGTGATCCCGCTCCTGTTTTTAATGCTTCTACTGTCGATACCTATGATAAAGCTGCTCATCGTCAAGGAAGAAATCAAGAAGAGAGCGAAGAAGCGTGGGATGATGCAAATGCAGAACCCGATGAATGGACAAAAGAATATTGGAAAGAACGTAAAACTTCCAAAGAAAATGCCATCCAAAAAATGAGAGATCTTTGGATGCAAGGTTTAAAGGACGAATAAATGAAACTTATAACTGAAAGTGTTGAAAACGTAAGTTCTTATATTACCGAAACAACAAATGGTATAAAAAACTATTATATTGAGGGTGAATTCATTATGACAGAATCACCAAATCGTAATAATAGAAAATATTCTAGAGCTATGATGGAAGCTGAAGTTGAAAGATATACTAATGAATTAATTAAACCTGGACAATCTTGGGGTGAATTAAATCACCCAAATTCTCCGGCTGTCGATCCAAAAAATGTTTCACATATTGTAGAATCTTTGACACAACAAGGAAATATATGGATTGGTAAAGCTAGAGTATTGGGCGATAAATTTTCATGCGCGACAACATTAAAAGGAATGATTGAAGAAGGTTTTAAATTTGGTGTAAGCACACGAGGTGTAGGATCTTTATCATGTCCTATTAATAAAATTGTAAATGTAGAATCCTATAAAATGTCAGCAATTGATACAGTTATGGACCCTTCTATAGGTAAATTTGTTAATGCTATTATGGAAAATGTAGAGTGGATAATAGATCCAATTACTGGAAATTATGAAGCACAAAAATTAGTAGAAGAAATTCAAGTAGAAAGACATGATCATAAAATAAATGAAGAACGTGAATTATTTTTATTCACAAAATTTATGAAATTGTTAAGTAAATAAGGCGAAATATATTATGGAAGATAACAAATATTATGTTTATGAATTAATAGATCCTATTAACAATGAACCTTTTTATGTTGGCAAAGGAAAAAATGATCGATTAAATGATCATTTTAAAAAATACTATGCGGATAATAAAGAAACAAAAAATAGGATAAAATATATTCTTGAGAATAATAAAATCCCTATTTCAAAAATATTACATAAAGACTTGAATGAATATTGTGCTTTGGAATTAGAAAAATATTACATAGATGAATATAAACAAAAATATACATTAACAAATTATTCTGGAATAAAACAAAAATATCCAATACATTCAAAATTTATAATAAATAAAATTAATGTTCCTATATCAATAGGGTGGTTAAATGAAGACTTAAATAAAGAAATGTTATGTAAAGCTTATAATACTACCATAGATAAAATTTACGAAGCAATTGAAATTTATAAAATCAAAAATAAAGAAAAATTAGATATTGATAAAATAAAAATATTTTATATTGACAAAAATTATACACAAAAACAAATATGTGAAATGTTTAATATAGGTAGAAAAACTTTTACTAAATTAATAATAAAATATAATCTCTATAAACGTTTTAGACCTATACTTGATATAAAAGAATTACAAAGAATTTATGTTGATGAAAATTATTCTAAAAAACATACTTGTGAATATTTTAATATTAGTAATGAACAATTAAGATTATATCTTGAAGAATTTAATATTAAAAAAGTAAATCCAAGTAAACATAGAATTAAAATAGAAAGAAAAACTTTAGATCCAATAATTTTCAAAAAATTATATTTAGATGAAAAACATTCAAGACAATATATTATGAATTATTTTAATGTTAATAGTACTGTTATAAGAAATACTATTGAAAAATACAATTTACAAAGAATTTAGCCGAAAAAATCAATTTATATAAATAAGAAGTAATTCAAGGAGATAGATAGAATCAAAATGAAAAAAATTGTAGAAAACTTTGACGTACCAGGAGTAGTAGATCAAAATGGTGGTGGTGCATTCGTTCCCGATCCAGTAGAAACTGGTGATGTTTATGCTAACCGTAATAATACTGATCAAACCGCCGATACAGATACTGCAGTAAATGATGTTCCTGGAGTTGGTGAAGTTTCCGTTTCAAGAGCAGAAACTTTAAAAGCTCTATTAATGAAACTTTCAACTCTTCCTGCTGATGTATTAGATAAAATTGCCAATGAAATGTCAGAAGATGGTGATTTAAGTGCAGATCCTGCAAGCGCGATTGATGGTTCAACACAAGGTTATAATCTTTCAACTGTTGCTACAAACGAAGATGTAAATGAAATTTTTGCTGGTGAAGAACTTACCGAAGAATTTAAAACAAAAACAGCATTAGTTTTTGAAGCTGCTTTAGGCGCAAGATTAGTTGTATTAGAAGCACAACTTCAAGAACAATATGAAGTAAAAATTCAAGAATCAATTGAACAAGTAACTGAAGAAATTGTTAATCAAATTGACAAATATCTATCATTTACTGCTGAACAATTTATTGATGAAAATAAAGTTGTATTAGAAGCAACCGTTAAATCCACATTAGCCGAAGAATTTATGAACGGCGTATTTGATTTAGCACGTAAATTTAATGTTTCTCTTCCAGAATCCGAAGTTGATGTTGTTGAAGCTCTTACAAATCAAATTAATGAACTTGAAACTAAACTTAATGAAGGTCTTGAAAAAGAAATTGCTTTAACTAACGAAGTAAAAAGTTATAAGAAAAATGAAGTATTTGATTCATTATCAGAAGGTCTTACATTAACTCAAAAAGAACGTCTTCGTACACTTTCTGAAAATATAGAAGTTAGTGATGTTGAAGATTATAAATCAAAAGTTGGTATTTTAAAAGAATCAGTAGTCGCTTCTAATAAAGATCCAAAAAAAGTTATTACCGAAACTCTTCATCATAATGGTATTCCATTAATGGAAGAAGTAAGTGATGAAGTAGTTATAAATGATCCTGAAATGAATTCTATAGTTGCAAAACTAAAGAGCTTTAGATAATACCCAAAAATAACAAATATATAAATAATAAAAACGCCCAAAGGCAAAGGAGAAGATTTTAATGTTACAAATGCTTAGCGAAGCTGCTCTAGTAAAGAAATGGGAACCAGTATTAAATCATACTGATTCAAGTACAGCTACGATTAAAGATAAACATCGTAAGTATGTTACTGCTCAAATTCTTGAAAACACTCAATATAATTTGAGAGAAGAAGCAAATTACAATGCAACAGGTCTTTTAACTGAAGATGCAAATGCTTCTACTACTGGAGCATCAATAAGCAACTTCGACCCTGTTATGATTGCACTTGTTAGAAGAGCAATGCCTAACCTTATTGCTTATGACGTTTGTGGCGTTCAACCAATGACCGGACCAACTGGTTTGATCTTTGCTATGAGAAGCCATTATGTAAACCAAACTGGAGCAGAAGCGTTTTATAACGAAGCAAACACTGGTTACTCAACTGTTAACTCAGGTAACACACAACTAGTTGGACAAGCTGGACTTAACTTAGGTACTACACCTTCAGGTAACAGCCAAACATACAACTTTGGTGGTGGTATGGTTACAGCACAAGCAGAACAACTTGGTAACTCAGGTAACGTAGCTTGGGCAGAAATGGGTCTAAGCATTGAAAAAGTTACTGTTACAGCTAACTCAAGAGCTTTGAAAGCACAATACAGCTTAGAACTTGCACAAGATCTAAAAGCTATACATGGTATGGATGCAGAATCAGAACTAGCAAATATGCTATCAACTGAAATTCTTGCAGAAATTAACAGAGAAGTTATTAGAACAATTTATCTAAGTGCTGTTACAGGTTCACAAACCAACGTAGCAACTGCCGGTACATTTGACCTTGATGTTGATTCTAATGGTAGATGGTCAGGTGAAAAATTCAAAGGTCTTCTGGTACAATTAGGTTTTGAAGGAAACCAAGTTGCAAAACAAACAAGACGTGGACGTGGTAACATAGTAATTTGTAGCTCAAACGTTGCAACTGCTTTAAGTTCAGCAGGTATTATATCATTTACACCAGCATTAGATGGTAATCAATTAAACGTTGATGATACTGGTAATACCTTTGTTGGTGTTATTGGCGGACAATTTAGAGTTTATATTGACCCTTACTCAACATCAGATTACTTTGTTGTTGGTTATAAAGGACCAGATCCTAAAGACGCAGGTATCTTCTACGCACCATATGTACCTCTACAAATGGCAAGAGCAGTTGATCCAGCATCAATGCAACCGATTATCGGCTTCAAAACTAGATATGGCATGGTTGCTAATCCTTATGCTCAAGGTCTTACAGTCGGACTTGGTGTTATTACACAAAATTCCAATGTATATTATCGCTTAAGCCAAGTTAAAAATCTCTTATAATCAATTGATTTAATTGATGTTTTTATAAAACACCCCGAGAAAATTTTCTCGGGGTGTTTTATATTTTATGATTAATTAATAACCTATAATAAATTTATTATAGGTTATTTTGTTTCCAACCTTTAATTGTCTTTATTTTTATTTTTGCTTGCAAACGTATCATAAATAGAATATAATTATAAATTAATAAGTAAACAAGGAAACATAATGTATTCTGAAGAAATAATAAATATACTTCAACAAAATAATTGGAAATCACCAAAAGGATGTGGGTTTTCAAAACAAATAAAAAATGAAATTTTTATTGAAACTTTGTGGTTGGATAAATTCTATAATAAAATAGATATTAATCATAGAATTTATGTAATTAAAAATAATATTTTTAATGTTCCAAAATGTAAAAGTTGTGATAATAATGCCAGCTTAAATTTTGCATATCGTAATAAAGGATTTCAGCAATATTGTTCACCAAATTGTTCAAGAAAAAACGCCAAAAGTAATAATTTACAACTTAATTTCTTAACAAAAGAATGGTTGTATCAAAAAAGAATAGTTGAAAGATTACCAATAGAAAGAATAGCCGAAATTTGTGAGTGTTCTATTCAACCCATATATACAAAATTAAAAGAATATAATATAGAAAAAATAAATGCAAAACAAAAATATCCA
>Ga0302191_10000168_pt1 | contig 39420 bp, 36 predicted proteins | sample II_Bog_E3_1_FD_198775 | JGI IMG/M metagenome (GOLD analysis project Ga0302191, IMG submission 198775) | Peat permafrost microbial communities from Stordalen Mire near Abisko, Sweden - II_Bog_E3_1 | ecosystem: Environmental > Terrestrial > Soil > Wetlands > Peat | place: Sweden: Abisko...
AAAGACGTAGACCTCAATTTTATTGGCAACATCACTGATGGCTTTTCAGGAGCTGATCTTACTGAAATATGCCAGAAAGCTGCCAAATCCGCAGTTCGAGATGTATTGATTATGCTATATAGGCTATTGAAGCATAGGCAAGGATGAAAACTCTGATTGAGAAAGGAGGCAAGGCTCAAAACTTTGACCCTGTTCCAGAAATAACCAGAAAACACTTCTAAGAGGCATTAAAAAGTGCCCGCAGATCAGTGACGGCATCTGACCTATAAAAGTTCGAGCAATTCCGTCGTAAATTCGATCCAAGCTTCGCAACAAAATCCTCGAGTGGTGGTTCGTCAATAAAATGGCCAACGGCAGCCACTCAAGCCAAGAAGAAAGAGGATGAAGACGACCTCTACAGTTGATAGTCCCCTGAATAATCTCCATGCTTAACAATATTTATTGCAACAACAGAAAATATATAATTAAATCAAGAAGGATGTTGGTAACGCAGGGAATCAGCAAATTAAGAAGGGTCTACTATACATTCGTGAATCGCATGGTACTCTATCGCAAGAGTCGATGGACTGCTACTCTCGTCTGCATCTTCTTCTATATTCAAACTGCGGCTCAGGTTTCATTTGATATCGCCACTTATCTTATCGGGTTTTATTTGCTTCAGCTACTTGTGAGTTATCTGACACCTAGGGGAGTGACTGATGAGATTAACGATCAAGATGAAACTGAGGGCATCTATTCGATGGCTGATAGTATTGATGAAATGCAAACCCCCCATCAGGGAACTTGGAGCGTTGATGGATCTGAAACATAGCACTCAGAAGATAAACCTTTATTGCGCTCACTTAGTTAAATCTAGATATGGGAGAGAGCCACTTTTGCCTTTCTATTAGGGTTAGCCTGTACGTATTTTAAAATGTTTTAAATTGACGTCTTCTGGCCCTTACTGCTAGTCTACTTCGTGCTGTTGATATGTTACACAATCCAAAAGATTCTGAAGACAATGGATAAGCACTGCTACGGTCTATCTGATTTTCAGAAGCAACCTCAGTGAGTGATTGAGATATTTCTGCTTTATTATCCGCCAATAAAATTCACTTTAAATTTCGAAACTGTCTCCATTATAACGATTCCTTAATACTGGTTGGCCCAAATAATAAAGAATAAGTATTTTTATTGAATTGAGCTATTGATAGTTTAATGGTGATTTTTTGTTTTCTATTTTGTTATAATTTTTATTAAGATTGGTAGATGAACGCGACCAGACAGTCTCAATACGGTCGAGGCAAAGGTAGCTATCGGTAGAACCTGGATAAATCTCGTACTCCCGAGAAGACAGTGGGTCGGGCAAGTTTCAAATCGAAGAAAAACATCAATTTCGATCCGAAGGAATTCATGGTTGCTGAATGCTCAGTCAGAGATATTGAAATTTTTAAACAAGTTTTCGATTTTCTGGATGATGATTACGATGGCATGCTTACTCCCATGGATTTACGTAAAGCTATCAGATAATATGGAGGATATAAGCCAGGAAGACCATTCGTCTACGTTGCCATGTCAGTCTTCGATACTGACGATGGAGGTGAGATTACCTTCAAGGAGTTTGTGAAACTGATGACTCAAAGACCTTATGAGACAGATGCTGAAGAGGATATTGAAAGAGTTTTTCAAAATTTTGATTAAAATAACAAGGGGTACATATCGGAGGAAGATCTAATGGCTGCAGCTGAGGAATTGAACGAATAAGTAACTCTATCTGAGATCAAAGAAATGATAGCTCAATGCGATCCTGAAGGAGAGGGGGTCATCACCCTTCCCCATTTCCTGACCTTCAACAAGAGGAAAAGCTTTGATTGAGTTACCACCCAATAGCTTTATCTTTTATTCTTGCTTTAATTAATCGAGGAGACCATTTGTTATTATTATAATACTCATTTCACATTCAACAATGGCAGTGGAAAAGAACAAGAAAGTTGTGAGAAAGCATAAGGTGCTGACAAAAAGAGATAAGGTTCATCGAAGAGTGCTTAGGGTGCATAAAGCAGTGGAGAAGAAGCGAAAGGACAGGGCCCAGAAGAAGAAAAAAGCTTCATCAATTCGTCGCAAGATAAATGCTGCCACTTAAAATTAAGTCATCGAGATGGCAGATCCACAATAACAGAAGGGATATGCTTCAGAGACAGAACTTGGACTACTCTCCATTTTAGGACTCACAGGAACAGAAGGCGAAATCGATTGGGAGAACGCTCTTGAGAAAAAACTTAGAGAAGTTGAAGAGAAATCTTTGGATAACCCAGAGGTGAAAAGGGTTTATGGAGAAATTGGAAAGTTGTTTAGTCGATATAGAAGCGGAAAAGTACCCAAAGCTTTTAAGATTATACCTAATCTCGAGCATTGGAGATAAATTTTAGAAATGACACGACCGGATCAGTGGACTTCACAAGCCATGGTTCAAGCTGTTAATATCTTTGCCTCCAACTTTGATCCTGTTAGAGCCGAAGAATTCTATAAAATGTGGCTAATCCCTGCTGTTAGACGTGATTTAGCAAACAACAAAAAGCTGAATGTCCATCTCTACGACAGTTTAAAGAAAGCTATGTATAAAACAAATGCATGGTTCAAAGGAGTGATGCTTGAACTCTGCGGATAGGATACTCTGTTGAGAGAAACTAAAGTGATTGAATCATTGCTCAGTAAAATGTCAATTCCAATGATCAGTGCTTCAGTTGCGATGCTTAAATTAATGGATTTGCCTCCTTCCACTCCAACTTTACATTATCTATCGGCTCTTCTCAATAAGCACTACACTCTCCCCAAGAGAGTGCTTTCCAGACTAACTGAGTACTTACTGGGATTCCAAAATTATGAAGGATAACTTTCAATCGTATGGCAAGGACTTTTGCTAACTTTAGCAAAGCAATATAGTCAATCTCTTGATGAGATGACAAAGGCGGCTCTTCAGTAGTTAGCCAAAGAGAAAAATCACAAATTTATGACTGCAGAAATTGTGCAAAATTTAATCTGATGCTTATTTTAATATATATGAACAATCACTGGATAAAAATGTTAGTTTGAATAACTAAATTGAAAGCTTTATCTTTTTTGCGCCAACTTGAAAAAGACAAATTAGTCCTGAAGTAGTACATGTTGCGTCTTCAATGATGAAAAATATTTAAATTAGTTCGTATTATACAATCACATAGTAAGGATAAATGCTTGAGGAAAGCAAGTAATAGGACGAACTGAACTCGCCTCGCAATTATCGCAATTATGAGCATATATAAATAAAATACCCCGAAAAATCACCCATTAGGCCCAATTTGTCTTTCTTAAAGATAGTGATTGTGATTATCATTTGCTTTGCTTTCTACAAGATGACAGTGCGAGTTTATTCGGTGAGCTCCAAGCAGAGGCAAATGTAGTAAGGTCTCCAAGTGTATAATTAAGCTGTCCATCGATTGCAATAGAAACTACACGCCTTGCGACTCAAATAGACTCCCTTCACAGAAGAAGAAAAAGAATAGTTTAAACAACTTAAAAAATCAATTCAACTACTGGAGAGTCGTTTATTAAAGACAGATAATTAGAATAACTAATAAGTCGAAGAAGATAAAGACCTAAATAAGAAAATTAAATTATATTAACATGCCCTAATTGAGAGATAAGTCCTCATCAACATGATCAACACCCATGCAAAATAAGAAGTCCGACGAAAAAAAATAGCAATGTTTTAGAAAATAGCCAAGAAGAACGAATTTCAAGCAGAACACATCAGAAATCCTTGGGCGTTGAGTAAAATGAATCTCAAGTCTCAATATACTGATCCACTATAAAAACGGCAAATGTAGGAGTAACTTCAAAAGTAAGCTAGTAGGCTGGAGGATAAGTACCGCTTGAGCTATTTCGTCAAGCAGCTACCCCTCTGTGTCATAGTCACCACCAGAAACAACGCTAAAAATTATCGGTATGAATACAATTTACAATCAATAATAAACCAAGATTACGATAACTACAAAATTGTTATTGTTGATGATGCATCGGAAGATGGGACTGGTAAACTCATTCGATCGTTTTTGAGGCGTTCAAATTTCCCGTACAATCAGTATACGATCATTTAAAACAAAGAAAGACTCACAGCTGTTCCCAATATAAATCGAGCGATAAAAAAGCATTGCCAGAAGGAAGACATTGCTGTATTGATCAGCGGGGATGACTAAATTTTGGGTAAAAAGGTTTTTAAGGTCTTAAATGCTGTTTATCAGTCAAAGAAGCCAGGGGTGGCCTATACGAATCATTTCTTTGGAAAGCTCCATGAAAATGACTTTGACAGAGGTTACTCCCGATAGTATAGTCGAATTGAAATAAGAAATAAAAACTATCGGTTTATTAATCAAAATTTTGGACATATGAGGACCTTTAGGGTGGATTTGTTCCATCATATTAAGGAATAGCATATGAAGAACAAAGATGGAACCTGGATTCAGGCCACCTATGACGAAACGTTCATCATGCCCATGCTTGAGATGGCCTGTGACAGCATAGAGTATATTGACGAGTATGTCTATATCTATAACTATGGAACAGGCTAGAATGATGGCGAAATTCATCATAAAATACAATCAGATGCTGCTCTGTACGTGAGATCGCTGCCCAGATATGACTGTCTTGACAAATATCAAAAATATGTGATTTGAATATAGCTAAAATGTAATCAATGCTTTCCCCAACATAAAATATTAATAACAAAAGATATGAAATTAGAAAGCTCATAATAGACATCCCAAATAGGACTGATAGTCTTTAACCGTAAAATTAGCCTTACCCTCTCAAAATATAACTGGCAATAGGCCACAAAAATGAAAAGCTGACCATCGGTACAATAATTATTATTCATATTGGGGAGACTATCAAAGGCTTTCATGGAATAAAGATTTGTCCTCGGCAAAAGCAATTCTCGCAAAATAGTTTTTAATATGTAAGCATATTGAGAATAAGTTAATAATCGGCAACCTTCCATTTTAAGGGAAATATCGCACATCTCTTTTAATCAGCTAGTCACCTTGGTTGCATGTAGAGCAATAATTAGGCAGGCGGAAACAAAATCACATCGCTGGAGAATTTAGTTCATTTCAATTTTCCCAATTTGGCACAGCTCAATGTTTGTAAATTATGATCAACTTAGAAAGAAATCTGATCACAAGTGCCAGAGCTTTAACTAAGATAACTGCTCCCTCTCTCAAAGTTATCAGTCCTTATATTGTTAATTAGAATTTTCTTCCAATCCAATCCATCATTTCGGGGATCTTTATAAAGCAAATTTTAAGCATTTATAAAAAATTGAACTGTCAAGGAGGGAGGACACTTTAAGGGATTTTTGTTTGCAGTTCGATCCTATAACCTGGAAAATAAAGTTGTGCAGTTCAATACCAAATGTAAATGATGATAATTATCATTATTATCATCATCATTCCTCCGCTTAGCCTCTGACTTATATTAAATACCAATAACAGCTCAAGCGCAAAATACAAATCCAGGTTTAATGATGCAGAATATAATTATGAAATGAAATACATCGACTCATCATATCACAGTTAAAAAATTATTATATCACTCGAAGACGGACTCGCATAGCGTTCCAGATTCTTAGTTGTTTTGAGCATTGTTTGCCCGACTGTTTTGGAACATTCCTCGCTCGAAAGTATCCTAAATGCGCGATCCAATCTTAGAACTGTCCATTTTATTAATTTACTATTTGACTTCAGACTCATTGTTCTCCTTTTACATCACTATGCTTTTACCTCCCAAGTCAACTTTCTGCTTGTGGATAAATTGGGAATCAAATTTACGCCTTTTCAACTCGATTTACTAGTGACTCAAACAAATTTGTTCATAAAACTTGGGCCTGTAGTTGGAGGTGGGCAAAAATTCACTGATTTAGGTCATTGCATCCGAATCTTTGTTTTTGGAGAGCCTCATCTTCGGATCCCTCAATCGATTTAGATTTCTAGAAAATCGTATTCCATTGGGTTCCGATCGGACAGAATTTGAAGTATTGACATCTCTCTTTGCAGAAATATCCTTATTTTCCATCAGCGGATTAAAATCCAAAGTTGCTGATTCGTACTTCTGGTAGACTAATGCTTCGTTTTTACCTTTACGGTTTTCATCAGTATAGCCGTTGGAATAAAGACTGCTTTATTTGCCTTTGAGCGGCTGAAGTTTTGGTTTGTTGTTAGTGGTGCTGGCGCGTTCTATAAGTTTCATTTTAAGATATCTACTAATATTCCTTTTGCTGTCACTATCAACCATCCTCTCTGTTTTTTATTTCAGTTTTGCTTTATTTCTCAATGTTGTAATGGAGCTTTCCAAGGCTATGCTGTACAAAGATCCTGTTTCCTTCCTTTCTTCTTTTTTCCAAACCTAAACTTTAGAATAAAAGTGATTTCTATCCAATTTATTTTCATTCTGCTGTGGCCTCACTTCAATTTTGTTCATCTCCTCCCCGAAACTAATTTTCATCCATTTTTGTTTGGTAACGCTTAATGGAAGACTGATGCTTTACAGTTAATATTTCAGGGCTAAGCTGGTCGGAGTTATCATTATTTCGAGACCTTTGAATTCGCTACTCTAAAGTGAAAGCGAAAGCGGTATTGATTCGGTCTGTGTGATGATAAGCATACGTTGAGAATCAACTCTTGAATGGAGCAAAAGAACAGAACAGAAGAGTTGTGTATGAAATTCAAGGGGAAAATGGCTCGATGGGTGGAGTTCTTATCAATGATGGATGGCAGATTGTGGTTATAATGAACAGATCTCATGTCTAATTAATTATGTGAGTTCAGGTTGATTATCTAATTATTATTAATGACTGTAAGTCCGATGAAATATATCACCACCTTAATAATATTTTAATTCGCGTCCAATCACAGAATAATATTAACAATTGAACATCAATCCAGAAAAAGATTTTACTTCTTTTTTGTTTTTTTTAGTTTGGTAGTGAGATCGCTCAGCTACTTAGTCAGTTCATTAATCTTTTTGTCTTTTCCAATCAACTTGTTCTGCAATTCGTCCACTTTCTTTTTTAAGGTATTTTCATTGTTTTCTTCCTTGTTGCTTAATTTTAACGGAGCCAGAGGCTCTCGGACTTAGTAATTACTTGTCTTAAAGAATCCACTGAGTAGATTGGCTTCGGATTGAGCCTTCAGTCGTTCGTTCTATTTTTTTAATCTGTTGCTTTACTATACCAATTTATGAAACTGATTCACCTGCTATTCGACCACAGTTTAGTAGTAATCCACCATTTTCACAACCTATTGCTTAATTTTAGGGGGGAAAGTCTGCGCAACTTCCATGGCCAAACATCTCTTTCTTTACTTAATTTCCCTGGTCTTCGGCGCTGGATTTAAGGTGAACTCCTCATCAAAATAGGGTTTTTATGAGTAATGAAGGGAGACTGAACTTACGCTGAGAGCAACTGTGGATTGATCGAAGCCACGTTAGGCATGCTCTGTCGTTTTCAACGGCATGATAATTTATAATACTAAAATTGTAATTAAATTATTGTAATAAAATAGTGCATCATCATAGACATCATTACTCTTAAAAAATTGCAACTATTGACCTGAAATGCATCATCTTACAATTTCAGAATTGCCACAGTAATTAGCCTTTAACTAATAATGATGGTTAATTTGCTGTATCATATACAAATCAAAATTAAATGCAGTTCAGCCTCTTAATTGATTTTTTCATGTAAGACTACTTTGAGAAAAGGCTATAAGACCAATCATTCAATTGCTCCTCAGTGATTGTTTTAACTAAATAATTTAACTCATACCTTCTTTCTTCTATTTTTAGAAGTTGTCTTAAGTCTATTCGTAAAGCACGTTCATTGTCTTGGGCTAGAACTTATAACCAAGGCAGACCCATTCTTTACCCGTGTACTGCCCAGGCAGTAGAGAAATCAGATCTACACTGACTATGGTCTTATCCTAATTGAATATCCGTATGCAGTTCTGGTCGTGCTAGTTGGCCCAGATTGTATACTTAATATTGCCGATATTTTTGATACAGAACATGTCCTTAGGCTGAATCTTTCCGTCTCGTCGACCGCAGTTCAGCTACTGAATGCTGTATTCATGAATGTAAAGTGCTTGTTCATCGAGAAACTATTTGGGAATACTGAAGCGATCAATACTCTAATCATCAAAATCATTAATATTGATATGCTTCTCATCGTGAGCGTAGTTCTTCTCTCCGTGTATTAAGAGGAAGAGTTTGTCCTTGTTGCGGTTGGTCGTACTCGTATTAACTCCCGGAAAGAAGAAGCATAACTTACGGATGAATAAGTTCGAAATTTTAAATCTGTGACGAATCTTCCATCTTTCCCCCACTCGCGACATGATGATAACTGTATGCATCTATGTGATAAACGCCATGAACTGGTTTCTGACACTGGCATCGATAAAGATGGAAGTGATCTTGGACTGCAGTGGCAGATAATCCTCAATTTTGTACTGCTCGCAGGATATGGTGGTGAAGTAGATGCAGCTATCCTAAACAAAAATCCATTTGTTGTGCCTCACGCTGAACCCATTTATTAGTTGCAGTTATTTGTTATCCTTTCGAATTTAGATGTCCTTTACGACTTAGCCTAAAAGATTTATGTAATAGATGCGATTACGCCCCAGACCAACAATATAACGCTATTTGTCCTTTTACAGCAAGGAAATACTAAAAAGACTGAGGTTGTCGGGGTTGCGGTTACGGGTCAGAATGTGCCGGCTGTGCGAGATGAATCCGTCAGCTTAAAGAGTGAACACTATGATGATAGACTGCATGGGGTATTTGCCCTCCACATAGGTGCAGAAGCAATTGAAATTATCAGTGAATGTGAACATCCTGAAAGTTTAAGTGAACGGTATCTTGGTTCTGCCCACCGTATCCATGGTCATTTAATCGTAGAGATAGATGAAGTTATCCTCCTTATGAATGACGTAAGTATAGTGGTATGGGCTAAGAAAGATGGACTTCACTCCTGTCAAGATAGTTTATCTTGCTGGCTTCACTATTTTCATATTAACTCCAAAACAGAGCGCTTTACTATCTGATATTATAAACCAGCTTATTTTATAAGTAGTTATGCGATAACCAAGTAATATGGACGGTATGGAGGACACAAATTAAAAATTAAATATCAATTTCTTTTGACGAGTTTGGCACGGATTGTTCCGATAATATTGGGTTCGGGCTCAGTTTTTAACCTATCGCCCTTGCTTCTTTACTTATGAGTGATAGTCTTGTCTATTTTGATACTACTCTTCTCCTTAGATTTTGATTTTATTCTTTTTGTTTTGCTATTGCTTTTTCTATCTTTAATCTTTCCTTTTTCCTTCCCGCTATTATTCAAATACTAAGCATCTGCATTAAAATAATGTTTAGATGAACTTAGATTCTATTTTCGCTTACTATCAGATGCTTTCCCAAAGCTCTTCTTTTTAAATAGTTGATTACCTATTTTCTGATATTTATTCTCCTTGGCTGTCTGTTTATTCTTTGATATGCTGTACTCCTATTCGTCCTCTTCGCTGCTACTCAATATATCCTCAACGGTCTCTATCCTCTTGGGAAAGGTATAAATCTTATTCGCAATGGAAAGATTAAATCTCTCCTCAATTTGTTGCTTAAACTCGTCCATTTAACTTTAGTTTGTGTTACCCCGCTCGCTTGATTTTTCGGAAGACTAACAGTGAAGTCGATGTCTGCTGGCTAAGAGTGAGATTGATTCTGACGAATAGTTATTGAGACAGGGCAGCTAATCACTGTCTTACATATTATATAAATCATGCAACAATAAATATCAATAAATTCTTATGTCCTTGCTGATTTGTAATAATTGATTCGTTATAATTGAAGGAATACTAATGTATAACAATGTTATTGGATATTATTAAATTGATGTAATCAAGCAGCGTGCTTTTTAGTTATGATGTTGTGAAGATTTCAAAGATGGCAGCTCTTTAATTATGAAGGTATATAACTGTGAAAGTGAGTATGCCATGTTTATAGTGTCAAATGTCTTGTTAATGAGATATAATGATCAAGAACAGTACTACAGCACCTTATTCTTTAGGAAAACGTCGAAAAGTGATTTGGTAGCAATGGTATCTGGGATCCAGCCAGGTATTTTGATGTCCAGGTTCTTTTTCGCTGCCTGTTGCCCGAATATTTCCTAGAATTTGTTTACCAAATCCTCGTATTGGCTCTTCAAACCTGTAATTGAGTTGTTTTTCTCATCAATGTGTTTTTAGTACTCTCTGATCTGATGCTTATATGAATTGATTTTGTTTTAATGGATGTTCTTTAGTTCTTCGATCTCCCTCTTCCTGGCTTTTTCCATAGAGTCGATTTGATTTTTGATGAGGGCGTTGTACTCGTCCTCCTTGGCTTGCCATCTGGTCAAATTCTATTTCGACTATCTTCTTAAATCCTTCTCGGTGAATTCCAAATGGCCTATCTTCTTATTGCTGGCCTGTATTTCCTGCTCTTTGAGTCGAATGGTATCTCTCAACTCTGCAATTAAATTGTCTTTCTCCTCGTTTTATTGTTCAAGTCCCTGTATCTTGGATTACAACTGCTTGACTTTAAGTTCATGGATCTTTTTGGTATCTTCCAATTACTAAATAACAACATATTTACTGATCCTGATCTCTTTGACTCTCTCTCCAAATCATCACGGATATTGGCTAGTTTGTCCTTCAGAGATTGGATTTCTGTGGAAAGAGCTCGGTTAATGTTGTGGTGATCTTCTTTTTATTTTAAAAGGCTTTTGATTTTGTCATCCAACAGTTAGGATAGTTCAGTATTTTCTTTTTTGAGGGTGTCGATTTGTGTTTGGAGATAGGCCTAAATCGTCTTCATTTCTTCGTTCTTGTTCTTGAGATCAAGATCACAAAGATCTAAGTCTTTTTCAAATTTAATGGATTGCTCTTTATTATCGTTTATCTGGGCCTATAATTCAGCCTTGGCTCTAACAATTTCACCTTCCAATGATTGTCGTATCTGAGTCTTCTACTTTGCTAGGGTTTACAGCTCTGCATTTCTATTTTATATTATTTCCTGAAGTTTAGAGATCTATCGACTCAGTAAATCCATCTGATTGTTGTGTGCATTTTAAAGCAAGGACAGTTCTGATTACTTAATTCCCTCGAGTTTATCCCTCAAATTGCTCAGCTAAATATCAGCAATTCTTTCAGTTTAGAAGATCTTGTCTTTCAGGTCCTCGTTTTCCTTTTTGAGTAGCTAAATTGAATCCTCATAGTTGTTCTTGACTTTCAGGTTTTTAGCCAGAATTTGTTCAATCTCATAGTTCTTTGAGTTGATAACTTCCTTCAGTTTGTTGTTCTCATAATCCAAAGCCTCGATTTGGTTAAGATGCTGCTTCTTCACGTTTTCCATCTCAGCGTGAAAGTTGTATTCAAACTTTTGCTTGAGTCCATCAACTTCCTTCTTGTGCTCCGACTCCTCATAAGCCAAATCTCCTCTCAACCTCTCCTTCTCCTCCCTGAGTTTACCAATTTAAAAGTCAGTCTCCTTATTGAGTCGCACTAGTTTCATATTCAAGTCGCTGATCTAATACTCCTTCTTCTCACAGTACTCCTTCAGTTTTCTAATTTCCAGCTCATATTTTTCGTTGTTGCCCAAATGAAGCCTCTTCATGTTTTGTATCTCCATGTGGTTCTGATTCTTTTGTTCACTCAGTTGCATATTCTTCATATGCTCGATGTCGGTGATCTCCTCCTTCAGCTTCTCTATTTAGTTTATCAGCTTCCTGTTTTATAGATCGCTTGATGCACTTCTGTTGACTGATAGGGTCTAGTATTTGTTCTTCCACACCTACACTTCGTTCTTCTTTTGGTTTATCAGCTTAGCAAGTCGTTAGTTTTAACGAAGCAGCTGGTCGTTGTGCTTGACGATTAACTCAGTTTTGTCTTACAGTTCGTTAACTTTCTTGGTCTTTTGCTTGCAGATGTTGAGTTCCTACACGAGGCTGTTATTCTCTCTCTCCAGCGAGCGAATCAGCAGTTCAAGAGATTCAGGAGGAGGATTGCCTGCCCTTTGCTGGGCTAGGTTAGAAGTGCCCCTAAATGGACTGGTGCTAGATCTATTCATTGTATTAACGATTTATTATTTGAAATTTAATAGTTAGTATTATGAATAGATAAAAATTATACCTCAATTGTATGTCATAGGATCGCATACGCATATTGCCTTGTTCAATCAGATAAGACTAGCAATTGTCATACAATTGTATTGAGGTTAAACATAGTATTTATGTGCAGCCGCACATTGAAAGGCGAACTTCATGCCTCGGTAATTCAAAACTTCGCTGACATTGTCAGCCAATCCTAACAAAGCAGTAACCCAAAGATAAAGCCTTCACCATTTATAGGTGTTATTAAGGAATGTGATGTGTTCGCAATTGCATTTTTAAATTTCTCAAATGTTCAGTCAAGTGTTTTTTTGTAGATTTAGTTCATGGTAATCTGTTGTTTTTGGTTCAGTGTTTTATCGAAGAAATAATGTGATCCCTTTTGGATAGAATCAAATATATAAGATTAAGGATTTATAATTCTGAATATTTTATGTTGAAATAAGGGACATTTAAAAATTATTTAGCGTCTTACAATTCTTGTTGTTGATCATAAAATTAAAATAATAAATTTCATTGACTGTTTGATAATATAGATTAGTTATCGGATTGAAAACCTCCAGCTTAAGCATCGAAAATTCAATTAATGTTTTCAGTTTATTTCTTCAAGTTTTAACAATAATATTTTATAAAATGAGCATTTGTTGGCCAAAAGATTATTTTGAAATATACTCAATCAACAATTCTAAGGGAGACATCTATAGGGCTGAGGTCCTAAAATATCAACTCCAGTCGATTTTTTTTACCATTTATAAACTATCCAGCGAACTCACCTACTAATTGACTGCAGATTCCTGTTTTGAGTCAAATTTCTAAGAATTATCTGATTTCTATTAATTGGTGATGCTTACTGGCTCAAGTAATTGTTTATCTTAGTTTATGGACAGATGAATTATATCAATAAAATGAGTTATAACGACAAATAGTCAAACGATCTACAATTACTGACCTGGGTCAACCGAGAAAGATGCCTTATTGGGTAGTATTTTAAAATATACTCATTGGCTCAGCTGAAATAATCCCGTTTGCTACCCACTCTGCTTCGAAGGATCAGCTTGTCCTTTTTTTCGTAGTTATCTGATAAATAATTCGACTACAAGTGCTACCTCATTGAGATAGAGAGATATTTGATGGAGATGCAAGACTTGCGAATCAAGCGATCATACCATCATAATTTGCTTGAGAGTGAGAATATGTCGGATATGGTTAAGCTGGTGCTTTTCTTGATTATGAAACAGGACATCAAACAGGAGTATATAAATCGTATCCTCTAACTTGAAGAGGATACTCAAATCTATTTGATGAATGAACTTAAAAGACTACAGAAGTGCATTGAGAATAACGTCTAAATCAAGGAAATTCACCAGAAAATAGAGGAACTATAAAGTTAGAATGAGGATTTGAATTAGAAACTCAAGCTTATAGAGCAACAAGCAGGGGCAATCAAAAATATTGAGACAACTCTAAGAGAGTAAAACTAACAATTGAAAGTTCAGGATCACTAATACAAAATGGAGAAAACTGATGTACTGGAAGCCATTGGCACAGATCAGCTCATGAAAGATTACCTAGCTCTTTACAAAGATGTCTAGCTCGAACAGAAACAAGCAATTACTACCTATAAAGAGATATAATCTGATGCCAGCTAACTTCAATAAAATAACAGATAAATCAGCGATAAAATTTAAGAGGATCATCTCATTATAGAGCACCTTAGTGAAGAACTTTCCACTTTTAGGGCTCTCTATCAACAGGCCAAGGCTGATGCCTATCATCACCAGAAAGCTATAAACAAGGAAAATTTGCCCAGGAAATCTTTAACCACAATTGGTCTAAATAAACTATTGAAAAACTAATCTGATGACGACCATACGGCTACCAGCAGAAGTGCCAACATCCTCGATGAACTGGACGAACCCCTCGAAGAGATAATGAAAAACTACAGTGATGGACTGATGGGCAAACTTTAGAGCATGTATGCCAAAATAACTAACCTACAGCACGATATAAGTTCTTTAAAAGACAAGAACTGTAAGCTAGTAACCTCAAACCGCAAAAAGCAAAAGAAGATAGCCATGGCTGAATAGTAATTTAAATGCTTTGTGCTAAACTATTAATTTACTATTAGCGGATGATTGATGCTCATATTATTATGTGCTTTCCTCAGTTATAATTAACACTTCTTGCCTAGTTAAGATTATAAACTACGATCAGATCACCTTCGCCTCTTTTTGCAATTTTTATAAGAGCTCGTCAATGTCTTTCACCTTTACGCCGCCTTTTTTCTTGGTAGGCTCAAAAGTTGATATTACTTGCACTTTGGAAGGTTATATATTAAGGGATTACAACTCCACTTATTCGATCGTGGCCTTTTTAGCCTTCATCATGTTTGGAATTGTAGCTATTTTGGGGGTATTCAATCGAAGATCACAAGTAATCACTCCTGGAGGCTTGAATCTAATTGTCTGTAAACCCGTGTCTACTTATCGTGTGACTTCTACCTCGCCTTCTTTGACTTCTATCTTCGATGCAAATGTTGCTTGAGGCCAGTCCAGAAGTCCTGCTAATAACTGACCAGTTTGATTACAGTCGTCATCAACAGCTACATTTTATTAGGCTTACATTGTTTTCCCAGCAAAACAAGATCTATTTTCTATCTTAGAATGAAGTGTTTGAGGACTTGAGCCACGATAAGAGGCTGTAGTGCAGAATCATGTCGAAGTGTGGTATTGACATAAATCCCTTTATCAGCTCCCAAAGCAAGAGGTGTCCAAAGAATCTTCTTCTATCTGGATTCACTAATTCATACCCCTTTGGCCCAATGCTTAGAGCGATGATTTCTTTAACTATTTTTTTTTCTTTCAAGTTGGCTGCTTCCTGCATGGCGATTTCGCAGAAAGGATTGATATACATCCTGGTGTTGGTGAGATCCACGGCGTTGTCCTTTATCTTGATCTGCATTAGCTCTTTGTTACCTTTTGAGATGAGTAGTCGATAACTCTTTTGAGAGCGACGAGCACTTTCATTGAGATATTAATTAATTAAGATAATAATCAGGTAACCATCCGAGAAGAACTACAAAAGAGGAGGATAATTAATTATTGTGAGGAGATTAACAAGTGACAAGATCAACGATTACCCTTGGCAACTTTTTCAATTTCCTCCTTCTTCTTGAGCGCGTAGGATGATTGGAGGTTGCCTTTCTCAACATTGATGATCTCATCAGCCAAAACCTCAGCGATACTCTTTTGTGATCGGAAGGCGTGCTCGCGGACTCCTTGAGCGATCAGGTAAATAGCCTGGTTAACTCTTCTCATGGGGGATACGTCAACTGCTTGCTTTCTCACCACACCTCCAGCTCCGATTCTGGTTGAGTCTTCTCTGGGTCCGGCCTGCACGATAGCGTTGACCAACACTTCCAGAGGGTTCTTGCCAGTTAAAAGATTGATAATTTCGAAGGCATGTCTAACGATTCTGATTGCCTTCACCTTTTTACCGGTGTTCCTTCCGTGGAATTGCAGCGATCCAACGAGTCTTTCCACAATAGGGCAGAGTGCTTTTCTGAACTTCTTACTCTGATATCTTCCAGCAGTGTGGGGCACGAAGACTTGAGCTTTGGTGGACTTAGCAGCGATGTAATCAATAAAGCAGGGATCTTCAATCTATCATAAGGAGGTATCTACCTTGATGTCATCGTAGGACCACTTGGAGAATAGCTTGGGAGCATTCTCAAATCCGATTTTTGAGGTTTTATCCTCTTACAGGGTGACCTTTTCAACTGCTTTAGACATGTGGTTGTTTATCAATATAATATTTATATTAAATTAAAAATTATTCCCTTTAATTCTTCTGTAATCCATTCTTGTCATTATTTGCCAGCCAAACTTAAGAGGCTGCTGTCGTACAAAAAATATATTTCTAAAGCTGATTATCTTCACAGTTTATTTGTGCATGAGACTGTTTCAATTTTATAAGGGAGAAAATACTTAAAATAACCTGCAAATTTATACTTTTAAAATTTGAGGAATTCTCTATTAAATCAAAATTAATATTTTTTTTGAATTTAAAATAATTATGTATCTGTACATTGGTGTTGACTAAGAGCGTATCTCCTTTCTTAGATCACCAGGATTACAATGCCTATTTCCTTAAAGATTAATCAAATTAAATTTATTTCGAGTTTTCTCTATCTTATTCAAAACGTTATTTTCTAAAATAAGGGTATGATCATCAAGCATCTTGTAGGCATTGTCCTCTATTGTTGAAAAATCCCTCGTAGCAGACGAGACAACTGTTACTGTTGAGGCAGGCTTTGCAATTATCTCCGCAACTGAGGAGTTAGCATTCTCCTAAACTTGTAACTGCGTAATTTGGGCGACAGGTATTACATATAGCAGCGTTTCTCAGGCAGTACACACAATTTGGGTCATTGCAGTTCACTTGTTGGCAGATTCCTTCTACTAAGATGTATTGAGGTTCACAGCTCAAACATCGTATTTGTGTGCAGGCGACACAGTGATCGGCGAAGTCCATGCCTTGGCAATTTAAAACTCCATTGACATTGTCAGACAGCCCTAAGCAAAGCAGTAGAGCAAAAAGCATGACTATTTTCTTCATTTATTTAAATAATGAGTATAATAAGAGTTATTCAGAGAAGAATTTAATGATATTCAAAAGTAACAACAAAAACAAAAATAAAATTATCGTCTTAATCAATTGATTAATCTTACTCCTAAACATAACCTATTTGTCTAAGGATCATTTCTTTATGAAAACGTCTTTGTCTTGATTTACTCATAGATTTGATGGACTTGTTATGTAATGAGTATGGAATGAGCTGATTTTCAAAAATAATTTACTTACTTTATAACTCCCTTATGATAATAAGATTAGCAATATATCTTTTTGCGATGTACGGCAAGATTCAAAACAATGATGAATATAAACAGAGCTTAGTCAATTCAAAATGGGTATACTTTGAATAACCAAAAAATGTGAAAGTATTTGATTATAAAACGTTGGATGAGATTATTGTTTCCTTTGAAAATGCGGTTTCACATCAAATTCAAGCCAAAAAAGTCAAGCTTATCTTATTTTTACGTACAGGGTATGAAGCAGACGTCACTTTTTGAACAAGAGTCAAAGCAAAAGACTAATTTGACGAAGTTGTTCATTGGACTTACGCACATCGATATCCTCAGTCTGCCATAAGTTACAACTCCTAAACAATTGAAATTCCTTGTTTTAATACAAGATAATTTAGAATAAAAAGCAATCATATTCAACCAACAAACTGTTATGCCATGCAAATTCTTTATTTCTGGTTATTTGGCGTGATTAAATATCTGAAAAATTGTCTTATTTAGTTTTTATTAATTTAAAATTAAATCAATCTAATCATTTCACCTGGTTAATATTATTAGCTGTCCTTTCCCTTATCTATGGTAAAATTTTGACGAATAGTGCCCCCTTAACTTTTCTGCATTCCCGTACAAACTCGTCAAACTTTTCTTTTAATTTTCTTTTCATCCCATCATCGTTATCTAACTCCATTCCCCATTCCTTTATATACAATTCGCACAGAAGTTACTTTTCTGTCAATTTTTTTAGCTTAGTTTTTTCAAACTATTTTTACCGTACAGAGTAAGCTTATTTACTTTCTCCACTCTTCCTTTACAAAGTCATCCTTCCAATAGAATGTATTACTTAGACCTGTTACTCTTCCGTGAGGAAATTCAAACATCTTTTTAGGTTTGCATTCCAAATATCAGGAAGCTCTTTTGGCATGTTTCGAGCAACCGCAATGATGTAGAGGAAGCCTTTGAGAATTGGAGAAATGGAGCGAGCCTAATCTATGACTTTGTGAATCAGGCAAGCTCTTTATGGAGTTACAGTAAACCCATCTTGTTCACTCAGCCAACAGTGACGAACGTAAAGATATTGAATTTTCATAGCGGTCATAGCATAGCGAGAAACCCAGCCTATTTTTGTGAGGTCGTTTTGGAGGAAGAGAGATTCTGGAGTTTCATCCAATATGGATTTTTGATTTTTTATTTAGCTTTCCATTGTATGTATTTAATGGATGCAAGTATTAAATTTTCAACAAGAAATATTCATATGTATAAGATAGTTCCAGTAGTGGAAGGAAATGATTCCTAAAAACAATATCGTTAAGTAAACCGATTAGAATAAGTCATGATACGGCTTGTGGGGATGATTGCATTTGTTTGCCAATACTTTTATAGTTAAAATTAGCCTTTCTTCTCTAAATTAAATTAAAATGATTTTTAAAACGTATAGTTTACGCCAGAGAAAGAATTACACAACTAAAATATTACTACAGTTGAAGAGAAACTTAGAAAAACTTAGAATCAGCTAAAAATAATCTATTTTTCCTCATGAAATTCGGACAATATTCAGATTGGCTGAGTCTCTCGAGGAAAGTCTATGTTACATCTTTAGTTAGATTGAATTCATTGAGGAATATATCATAGGCAAAAGACGTTGATATTAAGTGATCAACTCTCTTAAATTACGCTTAAAATTTATGTTAAATTATTATGGGTTTAGCTCAGAATAAATTCAATCAATATCCACTATCACTGTCTATCTATATCTATTCAACACCTTTTTTTCCTTTAGTGGGCACAAGGTGAAATGATGCATCGTTTTGCTTGGATAATTAAAGGTTTAATTGCTTTTATTCTTTCTCCTTGAGTTTAAAGGAACAATTCATGTGGTCCTGAACCGGACTGATTTCCTCGTCTATATCAAAGATATGAGATAAATCGTGGTCTTCACTTTATTTGTCGTATTCCTTATTGTCAAAGGTCTTATATTTAAAGCTCAAATTGGAGTCCTCCTTTGACTTTGACTGTTATTTTGGTGCGATATTGAAAGAAGTATCAATATTGATACTTTTGTTATGGTTTTATTGATTATTCGATTTTAAGGTTAGATTTAAATTAATGCTATCTTTACTATGCTCCTTCTCTATATTTTTGATATTTTTCACATAACTGAGCTATAAATTATCGTCAGAAGTATTATTCTTTTTAAAACTGCCTCTTTAAAGACCGCCATTTAAATCTTTAAGAATATCAAAGGAAAGGTTCATGGATGGTTGCTCTTAATAATCATAATAGACACGAGAAAACTCAACTGAATTTTTATTATTATCAGCTGATGACTTTCTATTTCTATTATTATCTCCTGCCACGTAGTTTATTTGCTAAAACGATAGCTAGTTCATATCCACTGGCCTATGCTCATATTTGGTTTTTCTAATTTATTTCACAAATGTTGATCTCGGTCGCCCATCCTCATATCTTTTATAATTTCTATTTCCAAATTTGCCTTCGTCATTGCCGTATCTCTTGTGCTAATTTGCTTAAAGATCAGCTTGGCTATTATTATAGCATCGGTTTCGATCATTTCGACTTCTGCACCTTGGCTCAATGCTCCTTCTTCGCGAACGTTGAAATATTCTTTAGTTTTAAATTTTTTCCATAATTCTTTGGTATTGTTCTGAAGCATGAAATGTCGTCAATAAATGATGGTAAAGTCCTTCTTCAGCCCTCTCAAACTACTAAAACCTATTAAGTTTATTTTTTTCTAAGTTTGCTTCCTTATTAGTGGCATATCTCATCAGAAGCGGCCTCTAAAAGGAATAAATGCAATACGGCTTTAAAACGAACCATTCTGTATCATTTATAATTTACATCTGGATATCTCATTGTCATTTTCCTCTTCTATCTTGAGAGGAAGCTGGTCTTTTATCTGACTCTTTAACACTTTTTAAGCCTATTCTGCTGAGGGGTATATCAGTTTACAAGTGGAATCGTCAATCCAATTTATTTACTTAAGTCTTGTGCCCAATCCTCTGAAACGGTCTATGATCATCTGATTTGATAAGAAATCCACTCCATAGAGTATAAACACACAGGGATTAGGAGAGGTTGATGAATCTGAGTAATCAGGTTCAATCCTTTTATTGAAGTGGTCACTATGAATTTTGATTTTGACAGTTTTATAGAAATAGTTAATGATTTATTTATTGACTCTCCTTGTTTTGACCTGAATGGAGCCCGTGATGGTGGTTTTGACAACAGCGATGCAAATATCAAAGCGAGAGCCAGTGATCATGGCTTAATCCAAAATGGCCTGATTTCTAGCTTTTTAAAGCATATCCTCAGTGATATTCTTCTCCTATTCTTCTTCATCTTCGAGCGAGATGGGGTTCTGATAAGTTCCTTATGTTTTCATTGATAAATAAATATTTTTATATGATTGACTCTACTTTTTCAGAAGATACAAGTATAAAAGGATATAGGTGCGTTAAATTAAAATCACTTGATATCCTTGATATATATTGGAAATCAAATTAAACTTGTGCTCTTTTAAAGAGTTTTATTTTTTTATTGTTCGGTCCTCAATATATTAAAGATCAGGGAGAATTTTATCACTTGGATTTGCTATTCTTGACTTAGACTGCGCAGTAAATCCAACTATTCAGCAGCAGTTACATATATTCTGACCAATAAATGGGAGGGAGTTTATAATTCAATTTAAATTGATTGCTGCGATATATCTTAATTAATACGCCATGACCAGCAGAGAAGAGGACGAGGAGGCAGTCTATTAGGAGGAAGAGGTTTTATGGGCTAAAATCCGAGGCTACCCTTGGTGGCCGGCTTTCGTTTATTTGATTTTATTCAGGTCGATAAGGTGCACCCGATGTCCAGGGGAGAAGAAGAGGCACAGTATACCGTCTTTTTCTTTGGCGACAACACACAGTATTGTAATATGTTAATAAAAAGTCAGTTCCAAGCTGGGCGCTTCTAAACTCAGGAAGTTTATTGATTGTTACACCGAATTTTACCAGAAGGCCCGCTCTCATCGAAAGCTTATGCTGTCCATCCAGCAAGCTGAGAAGAAGCTATAGCAAAACGACCAGAATATTTAAATCTTTGAGGAGTTGCGCAATGCCATGAAAGTTAAAAAGCCAAAAGGCATTGCCTTAAGTAAAAATGAGTCAAGAATGAGTGAGCGTGATGAGTCCGAAAAAATAGAATAACCTCCACAGTTGAGTATTTCGCCCTGTATGCAGATAAATCTAAGACTTACGCGCATAATCGCTAAAAGCATGATATTTATTTGGAATTGGAGAAGTCTTCAAGCAAAATTAAGGAGATAGAAATTGAGTCGACTTTGAAGAAGGATAATTCAGCCAAGAAAACTTAAAAAATTGGAAGCCCTTCAGAGAAGAAAGAGAAGAAATAGCCTCTTAAGCGTTTAAGGAGAGGTCTCCGATCGAAAAAATAGGAAATATTTTAAGAAGACGAGTCAGAAGACATTTAAATAAAAAGTTAAATTATTGAATAGCCAAAATAGTTATCTCCTAAAAAGATAGAGGTCGAACCCGAGCCCGAGCCTGAGCCTGAAGAAGAAGTTTCTTAGTCCTCGTAATAATTGTCAATCGAATAATAAAAGTCAGAAGAGGACAATGTGTATACGAGAAAGAGCAGATTCGTTCCTCCGATACGTCGATCTGCTGATTTAAGAATAAGTGGGGCTCCCAGGAAAAGAGGTCGACCAAAAAAATTAGCGGTTGATAATAGAGTGATATAAAAAATGGTGGAAGAGTCTACCCCTCCAAAATATAATCCGAGAATTCAAGTAAACTAAGTAAAGCGAAAAATAATTCGAAAGCAAGTCAATAACGCACATCAAATCGATGCTGTGGCTAATCCTTTATCGTAGGCAGATAATTAAATCATCCAAACGATTAAAGACATTTCTGACAATCGCGAAGAATTGATCGATTACCTCAGTTCAATTGATATAACAGTCAGCAATGTGAAATAGATCCTCGACCTTGACGTGTCCAATATCCTGCAAGATGGTATAATCACCCAAAAGATTTCAGATCTCCTCGAACTGATGAAATCAGCCCTGCTCTATAAGTATTTTCCTGAGGACATCAAACACAAAAAAAAGTATGACAAGCTGTTTAAAAAAAAGCTTATTATTCATCGAGAGAGGATTAGTCGAGATATCAATGATAAGAAATAAAAGGCATAAAGGAAGTAAGATTCGAGTGAAAGCAAATCCAAAGAACAGTAGATACGAAAAAAGACTTTGGCTAAGCTCTAAAAGTTCTTAAAAAGTCACCCTTAAATCGAAACTAAAGGCAAGGAGATGGCAGTTAAAATCGAATCTTTTTTTGAAAAAGCGGACAGCTCCATCGGCGAAAAATATAAGTCAATGGCTTATAAAGTGTTAAAAAATTTAAAGGTAAGATTGATTTAACGTAGTAGAAAGCATAACATTTTAGCGAAGTGATCAAGAATCTTGAGCATCACAAGTACACATGATAGGTAATCATCCAATGCCCCCCATTAATATCAATATTTAAATCGATTGTTTGTATGAACCACTTTCAATAGTTTGCACCAATACCAATATTGTGTTCGATTTTGTTGTTGGAGGCAATCAATAGATAAATATAGTTTGTTATTCTATTTTAGTTTGAGTTGTAACTTGCAGAGCCTATTTATATAAATAAGGTCGTCTATTGTAATGTCCTTGCCAAGGCAACTACTGGAAAATATTCAATCCATTTCTGGAATATCGGGCAGCAACTTTGGAATATAGAGTGACAGCTTGTCACTCAACGAAGAAAATATACGCAAAGATATCGAGTACACCATTAAAATCAAAGGTCCGAATGGTCAACTCAATTAAAACTATCTTCCTGAGCCCAACAAAAGTTAATTGCCTGGTGATTTTGAATCCAAACAGCTCACAAGTAAAGTTCCATATGTGGGATAAGCGACTGGGTATGATAATAACCGATAGCTATATTCATAGGAATAAATTAGAGAAGCCTTCAAGATTATTGATATCAATAAAGATGGAGCCCTCACTATCGATGATCTCTCATTCTTTTTAGACTGTATGGGAGAAGAGTACACTCTTGAAGAAGTCAAAGAAATGATTAAAATTGTCAGCACCGACGGTGAAAAGGTAGTTATCGACGATTTTAAAAAAATTGGAAAGGGAAAAATCGTCCCTTTTGCCGGAATCAAGGCGCCCGATCAAAACACCAAATCTAAAGCCGCAGTGTTGTAAAATCTTAAACTAGCAAATCTATCAATTTTTGACCCGCATGAACTCAGCCAACACTAGTAAGCATTTCAAATTAATTACGATAAGTTTTAGTTATAAAAAGCCATGAAAAACGAAATAAACTAAGAATATTTATAAGAGGATATCAAGGAGGAGGAACTCGTGCTAAAATTAAGAACGTTTGCAGAGATCAAAAGCAAAAAGGCATAGTTCTCAAGGATAGCCATGCTCAACATTTAAAAGATCATTTAAAATTATAAGAACTGCAAGTCTGAGTTTATCTAAGGTCGAGAGATCGCCTAGATGCTTTCTATCAGTTAAAATCAAGCTCGTCAGCTCTTTCTATAAACTTCCAAAAAGATAAGCGCAAAATCCGTAGTTTTAGATGCAATCCTCTTTTGTCCCAAACTGCCAATAAAGCGACTATAACTCATTTTACTTCATATGAATAGAAATTAGCTTGTGCAATTTGATGAATGGCTGCAGGTGTTGGTATTTATGATTGGAAGTGACCATCGGAAGACCATCTATAAAAAATTGATATAAACTCTGAAAGACAAAAAGATTGACATTACTCGCGAGTATGATAAGTACTTTATTCTACAAATCATGGATTAGAGTTTAAAACTGTCACATTTCGTTTGGTGAACGAGATAATCTTGATATTTTTAATACTATGATATTACATCAACAATGTCCTTAGTATTTAAGACTCATATTATAAATACACTATCATGGCTTTAAGCCAATCTCAGCCGAGAGTGCGTTAGCGTAAAGTTTTGGTGTGTCCTGCTCGATTATATACACTCATACATGAGTCAACACAAGTCATCCATGCTTTTGTTTGCTAATCACATGAATATTACGGCAAGCAGCTCTTCAAGTAAAAAGAGGATTCGCACTGCTACAACTTTTGTTTATGTATTTGGCATTGATGTTGACAAACTTTAGTGAGGTAGTCCTTGGTATCTTTTCCGTCTTTAAGCAGCTGACGAACAGTTGCAACAATTTAAGTCATAGATAACTAATTAAGGCTAATCTTATTTCCTAAAATAACACTCTAAAATACCACTCGATCAAATGATAACTCATCGAGTAATTTATTAAAAATTTTATGCTAAGGACATCTTTGAGTTCCTTAATGGTTTTAATTTTTCTTAATTAATGTCGTATTGAATAGATACTATGTCACATGATATCATTTCTTCTTTTTATTCTTCTACAATTTTTTAGGAGCGGGTGGTTGCTCTTGATTATCCTTCTCCTTTTTCATCTGCGTCTTTGTTTTGTTTTTGTAGATCTGGATCACATCTTAGTCCAGCAAAACATGGTTCAAGCCCACTTTTTGCGGAATAAATTTACAGCTTTGACCCCTAAATAATAAATAAAATACCAAACTTTAGCGTACTTGAATTACTTGGGTAAGTCCCTGTGGATTTGTTCGCAAACTGACCTTACACTGCATCCGTTTCTATCATTTGTCAACACAACTGGATCTCCGAAATCTGGCTGGTCATGAGCCTTTTTGGTATAGACTCTCACCAAATCAAGGTGCTCCCATATTTTTTAAAGCAGTCCATCAAAGTTAAGCTTAAGATTGCAGCTTATAACGACAGAGTTGGGCTGTTCTGCCATCATATTGACCTCCTCCATTGAAATCGTATCAATTTTGTTATAGCAGTAGAGAGTCTTAATATATTTTCTGTTTCCTGAGTAAGCATACATTTACCCTCCACCACATCAATGAAGTCATCTACTGAGCTGTCATCGTGAATTAAGATATCCGCGTTGTGGATCTTGTATTATGAGAGAATGTTTTTAACAATCTTTTAGTTGAGGTGAGTTAGGGCTTTAGTACTGTTCAATTTAACGCCTCCCAGCTTGGTTGGAGTAATGGTGATTTGGGGAGGATTCTTGTTTAGTCTAATTCCAACCTTCTCTAATTATCTACTAATCTTAACTTTATGTTCTTCTGCCTTCGCAGCCTCCAACACCATCAATATCATATCTGAATTTTTAGCCACTGCAATCACCTGCTTACCCCTACCCTTTCCGTCAGCTGCTCCTTCGATAATTCCAGGCAAATCGAGCAACTGAATCTTAGCATCATTATAGTGGATAACACCAGGAATGCATGTCAAAGTAGTAAATTCGTAAGCCGCACAAAGCGAAGCAGTATCAGTAACACAGGTCAACAACGTTGATTTTCCGACTGAAGGGAAGCCGATCATGCAAACTCTTGCATTACCGAAACGACTGACTTCAAAGCCTTATCCTTTGCCACCTTTTGTTGTGGGCTCTAGGAGTTGCGTACGATACTTTGCGAGTTTAGCTTTAAGCTGTCCCATATGATATTAGGTGGCCTTATTTTTTTGTGTTCTGGCCATCTCCTCCTCGATCTATCTGATTTTGTCACCTAATCCCATATTATATTAATATTATAAATTCCTCTCAACAATGCTTTCAAAAAGGTGTAAATATCCTTTCGCCTTATCAATTGTTTTTAACTTATCCTGAATTTTAACTTAACTTAAAAATCTTATAAGGGTATGGTCGAAGAAAAATAAAATCTTATGGTAAGGGGTGGAAAAGTGAAAGTATTAAAGACTGAAGGCTCAAACAATCAGACTTGGATGTATTTGGTGACGGCCTTGGTGCCCTCTGACACAGCGTGTCTAGCCAACTCTCCGGGGAGGATGAGTTTGACTGCAGATTGAACTTCCCGGGAAGAGAGAGTTCTTCTCTTGTTGAATCTGACGAGCTTTGATCCCTCAGTGGCGATTCTGTCGAAGGTATCATGAATGAAAGAGTTCATGATGTTCATGGCCTTCTTGGAGATGCCGATGTCGGGGTGCACCTGCTTGAGAACCTTGTAGATGTAGATAGAGAAGGTCTAGACTCTTCTTCTTCTGGCCTTCTTGTCGGAAGCGGGTCTTTTGGCTTCAGTGGTTTTTCCCATTTTATTTATTTTATATTCCCATTTTAAATTGCTTCATTTCAAGAGATTTAATCTGACAAGCCTATATAATTAATCTGATTGGCTGATAAATAACCTTATTTTTTAAAGGCTTTTTAAACATGCAATCCACTAAATGTGAATGATGGGGAAAGCACTATTTAAAAGCTGTTCAACTGTTAATATCAGATTTTAACACTATGCAAATCATTTGACTGCCGGAATTATAATTATGTTTCTAAACAGCTCAACTATTAGCTTGAGAGGAGTTTATTATTCGGTCACTTTGGGATAGATTTGGAGTTGATTATCTCGAAGGTATATGCAGTAGGGAGTAAGACTACAAAACGGTGTTTATCTATCCTAAAATATCAGTTTCTTGTCTCCTGCTCCCTCTGCTAAAATAATAACAAAGTCGTTTTGAGTTAAATGTTCTTGCAACTGCCCCAGCATCATATCCTTATCCTTTTAGCTCTCAATTATATACTTTTACGATGAATTTCCTGTAATTTATAATAGTAATTGTTGAATACCCACACCTTGGATACCTTTGTAGCAATATCTCAATTTGGCATATGCCTTTTCCGCAAAAGAATACCTTCCGTATGTTGCAAACGATTTTTACTCCACGAAAGGTAATTTTCCATCGACTATCACGTATCTTTTCTCCTTTTCAGCGATGAAAAACTGGTAAATATATGGTCCTTAATCCTCTATAATATTTAAAACTATACCTTCCTTTATCGGTTGAAACTAAGGATGATTAAGTTTGAAAATATTTCTTTGATTATGATGCTATACAATTTAGAGCAGTTGAGAAAGTGAAGTTTTTAATATCGGCGGTAACTTTTAGTTTAGCTCAGGAACAATGATGTTTTTTGGGTTGGTTTACACCCACTTGAGAGTTTAGAGAGAGGGCCAGCCTTTAGGTAGTGCATTGTCATAATAAATCAGAGAATATTGACCGGTTTTATCAGTCTAGATTGGGCCAAACTAGTTATCACTCCATTTATCTCCTTTCTTTTGTTGCTTTTGAATGATATTAATGGTCCTGTTCAAACTTTCCTCAGTCCTCAGGATGGTCTTACAAGACCTATATTTGAGGAAGTTGCTATTGATAAATCCTTTACTTTGAGTCAATTATTTTTCTACTTGCTTTTTGATATGTTCCAATTTCTCGAGCATCAGAGGCAGGAGTTCTGGCGCTAAGGTTTACGCAACTGAGTAATCTGCAAATCCGCAATTAAATAAAGTTTATTTCAAGTCCTCCTCAGTGAGTATTTACTGCCTTTCTATCTTTTTGCTACTCTTCTTTTTGTTGTCTTTGCCTTTAGCATCATTTTTTTTGAAAAAAATATTATAAATAATTTTTTCCTTGAATTCGTTGGCCAGCTTTTATAGCCATTCATTGGAATAGAGATATCCTTCACAAATAAAATATTCCTTTAATTTGCAGTATTACTCCATAAAGTTATGCAAAGTCTTATCTTCAAATTCGATAGGAAGAACATGGCTTAACTCCATAAAGCCTTCACTTTTCAAAAGGGAGTTTATTTGTATGGAGTAAGACTCTAGTTTTTCAGCCTTAAAATACATCTTTTCAATTTTGACGTAATCTGAATTGATATTTTTTTGGATCCATTCCTCCGGCTTACTCACTAAAAACTTCCTCTGCAAGCTCTCAGCATCTATATAGCCATTATTTTAATAGAATTGAGTGATTATCCTCTTCTGATTTACTGAAAATTTATCAGGCACGAAGTATGAATTTTGATATTTTCCTTTTAGTTTACCTTCCAAAATCAATTAGTTTAATATATCTTCGATATTGCGATTCTCAATTCCGGTTACTTTTAAGAAGGTGTCGATATTGATGGGATTGCTGATAGCACTCAGAAATCCTAATATCTTGGCCTTTTTTAGGAGAGTGTACTCTGTTGTGATAAGCTGGTTTCCTACCAGTTCGGCTTGCAGTTTGTGGATGTTTTCGTTGACTAGTTTGTCAATGAACTTGATGTTGAGTTCATGTTCGATGGCCACCTGCTACAGTTATATTTTGCCCTCTAATTCTAATCTTTGCCGCAAATTAGCAATCAAATTATCGAAATATCGATGAGAAATCAAATTATTTGCATGTCTGGTAATTTGATTCTTCTGCATTACGATATTAACTCGTGACTCTATGGTGTCCGGACCGATATTTAGGATCTGAGGGATCATACCTAGATATAGGAGGTCATACTCAGATTTATTTTACCGCGTTCTTTGACTAAATTTGCTATTTCCTTGTCCAGCTGGTCAGGAAGGACATATTCGTTTCCATCAGTTGTCGGATAAAATGCAAATCCCTCGTGATACAGTTTGACCATGATCTACGCGACTGTCCTCTAGGAAAGCGGGTTTGTCTTTTCCTCCTGTACTGCCATCAGTTCTCGTTGCAGCATTTATAGTTCATCGTCAATATCCATGCTATACCAAATTAGTTATTATAGTTGATGATAAAGAATAATCTTTTCAAGAAAACCATTTCTCCAAAGTAACGGCAAATCCATTAAAACAAAAGGGTGGATGAATAAATAATCGAGGCTTGTAATGGATTTGATATAAATGGGTGCAATATTTGAATGAGCCAATAAATGTTTACATAAAATCAGATAAAGATGAGTAGCTGTTATATCAGTTAAAATACTGATAGGGCAATAAGAAATGGGGATACTGTTATGACTCCTTGCGCGAAGTCGAATTGTTTTCTTAGATTTTAATGTCCATTTCCCTCTGTGGTTTGACAGCGAGTTGGATTTGCTCTGAATTGAAATTGTCATAGATCTTTTTGATTTCGGTTGCCGCCTTCCTCTTGAGAAGATATCCCGTTTTTTTCTTAATGATGTCGCTGTATTGAAAGTAGTTGATCTTATGCCCCAATGATTTGATGATAGTGAAAATAATATAATACAGTTTCACTGGGGGATTCTCATAATATTTGGACAGTACTAGCACTTTCTTATTTACGGCTTACAGTTTTACGATGAGCCTATCGATTATTAGCTGCTTCTTTTCCTTGAAATAATATTTGTTGAAGATATCGTCGAACACCACTTATATTGCATGCCTTACATTCTCAAGTCCGTTTCCCACCATCTACTCGCTTAAAATTTAGCTGTTCTCTATATCTTTCTCGTCATCAGACTTCTCAGTCGTATGTGACTCTTCGATTTTCTCCTATACTTTAATGTTATTAGTCTCAAACTTTAGTTGATTTTTGGTTGTTTTGTTGGTGTCATTGGCATTGCTAAACAGCTTATGGTAAATTTTGTATTTCTGGTTAAATATTTTGATAGAAAGGTTGTTATTTTTACAAAATTCCTTAGTATTCAGCTTGATTTACTCCAACATACCAAAGTATATCACAACACCTGCAGCCTAACGAGACCCCTTCTTTTTAGGAGTCAGATCTTTTATTGCTGTGAGTCGGTCTCTGTAAACTTTCATCTCGTCCGGACTGGATATATCCCTGTATTTATCAGTAAACTCTCGGATAAGGGTATTAAGTTTTCGCTATTTTTACAGTTATCGTTTATTCTTAGAATTGGATTAGTATTTGGCCGGAACTACCCTTAGTTCCTCCTGGTAATTGCGGTTCATGGTTTCACAGGATTTGCAAAAATACTCGGACCCGATGCGATCAAGGAGGTAGCTGCCACAATTGTCGCATTTCTAATCAAGAAATGGACCTTTGTTGATCATCCTCGAATTATTATACCCAAAAATTATAATAGTTTCTCAATATACCAGATTATATTCCAACATCATTGGCAGTATTGCTCAATTCAGTAACACGCCAACCACAATATTGAGAAAAATATCATTTGCACATCATTCAAAGTTATTATTTATCAATTTACCGGCCAAACTCATTTTCAATCTGTTACACAGCGCAGTTCATGACAGAGAGGTAGTATCCCGCCATCGAAATCATTTGATGATTTGTTGCAAAGTTGTCCAATATGAATAAATGTGTGTGCAAATGCTCTACTCTTGCTCCTACTAGAATGTAGCAGAAGATAGATAGAACTTGGTCAGCATCAAGCATCCATCTTTCCTTGCGCAGACCGTTCAAATCGTAAAATCTTTCGATTTAATGAGTAATTCCCTCTGAGCAAGCCATAATAGCTTTCATCTTATTGATGGGAGACTTCGATTTAGCCAGGTCTGAGAGGTGGTTCATGCAGCTCCTATATGGCTGCATATTTTATACCATAACATCGTTGATCTCAATATTATCAATTTTTTGTTCACCACTTTCAGCACTCAGGTCGCTGAGGTAGCTCCTGATGGTTCGATGATTGAGACAGAATTTGTCTTTTATCATAAACTTTTCTGGGGTGCTGTTTTTTAAGTAATTCAATATTTTCTCAAACCTTTCCTCCCTATTCTTATTATACCAAGCGACGGAATTGAAAATGATGCCATTAAAAGTTGAGTCCCTGAAAAGCAGAGCAGTCACTGCACTTACCACATTTTATTAATTGGAAATAAACAGGTTAACGTTCTCCTATCCCTATGCAAAAGAACTGAGGTGATAATAGTCGTAGACTGACTCCTTCAAAATCATGATAAACTGCTTGATGTTGTCCACAAGTTCGTCGATGTGGCAGCCCGTTGACACTGGATCTCTGTAGTTCTTTTCTATGAACACAGTAAATAGCCTCTTGATCCTTCCGAGCATGCAGTTGATATCCGACAGATGCCTCTCCAAAATCATAGTAAATGTAAGAAAGATCTCCAGCTCCTTAGCAGTTTGTTTTGAAATTTATCTCTCGTTCCCCAAAACAGATGAGATGGTATCATCCACAAATGACAGTATAGATTTCTTCAGCATGCTCCTGCAAGAAGATACACTTGCCGTTTTTTCAATTTTTATCCCTGCGGTTCCGTTCACAGGGTTTTTGGAAAGGATCGAATTTTTTGAAAATCGTTCGAACTATATTTTACTATTGTGGGCACTTAAATTAATTGCACTTGTTATTTTGCTGGGAGTTGGCTATTGCAAAAATTTAGGAGTGTGGCTGAACGACAGCAGTACTGATTTTTTTAGGTTTTTCTTAAAATTTTAGACTTCCGCTGGAGAGTTTAAAACTTAGGTTTTGTTTGGTTCCTCTACTGCGATGGTGGCTTTGATGCTTTCCATCTATCTGAAGTATTTGGTTTTGGAAAGTTCGCAGTTGTTGACCAGCTCGATCATGTCCTTGGCCCATTCAAACTCGTTTTTAATTTCCTGGCAGTTTCTGAGAAAACTGTTTTCCCAAATGATCTTTTCTGTATGAAAAAAGGAATACTCCGGATGATCTTATGATATTGAATTCCACAGCAGTTGTGGTATTCAAAGCTCTACTCCCAAACAGACTCTTCCCCGCTGAGCGTATCTGTCAATTCTGCCATTTTTTAGACTCGATCGATGGGAGATGCGCCCTCGTCTTTTGTTTAGTTGTTGCCCATGTTTATAAAATAGATAATGAATTATAGGGAAATAGTTTTTTAGTGCATCTCAAATAATTAAGACATTAAGGAGTTTGTGTAAAAGAGGGGAAGTTTGTAATTAAGGGTGATTATTTTAATAATTATTTAATCTCGTATCATCAACTATCACCATTATGGAAGACGAAAAACATAAGAACGCTCTCATTGCCTAACAGTATCGCATGAGATTTTACGAAAATTAGTTTCCAGTTGAGGGATAACTGGTCCAGGTACTTTCTCAAGTCATGTAGGGGCAATCTGAAAAGTCAGAAGAGAATGGTTGCTATGTCGCCCTCTTGGAGTACAATAACAAAATTGGAATGATGCCCATCAATTAGTACACCACTACAATGAGAAAGGCCATCCATCGAGCCATGAAAGTCGGCAAGAAAGAAATCCTAACTGTGGTCCGAGTTGATAAGGAAAAAGGTATGCACATTTATATTAAGGTTATATCGATCTATCAAAAAAACGAGTTAATATTGAGGATTAGAAATAGGGGGAGGAAAAATATGCTAACTCGACACAGCTGCACTCCATATTGATCCACATTGCATAAGCTTGCAAGGTGCCTATCTTACAGCTCTATCAGAATTATATCTGGCCCATTTATAAGCAATTCAAGCATGATCATCCCCTCAATTTACTAAAACAAGCAATGGCGTAACTGCTATTTAACTCAGAAGCTAGGAAAAGCTCAAGGAACTCAATATTACTGACTAAAAAATTAAAAATAGTTTGCTGGATGAACTCAAACGAAGGTTCAAAAGGCCAGTTATCAAGACTATGAGTAACTTCAGTGTTTCTTGCAGGTCTTTTTAGGGAATCAGTGCTATTAAAAGAGCATTGCAAGCAGGCATTGAAGCAGCAAAGGGAAAAGGCTATTAAGTCAAAATCTTTATTATTGGTGCACCAAAATACACTTGTGAAGTGTCCTCAGCCACAGTATAAGCTGGTAAGGATGCATTAAACACTACTCTCTAAGCAATTTAGAAAACAGCCCTATCATTTAAAGGAGACTTTGTTCTGGACAAGCAGGTACTTGAATCATAATAAAGCCCTACGTGGTTGGCGATACTGATAAGCACATCAAGGAAATGATTAAAGATGAACAGGTGTAAGAAGTTATCGACGATGACGATGAGGATATGGGCGATGCTGATTGATTTAGGTATAAATAATGAGCAATAATCACATATCATTCAAATTATTTTCTCTCAAAAATAGCCCAGTATTTATCTCCCTTATTTCTTTACACTTTTTGACCCTCCTCTGTTTTATTGACCATGACTTTCACACAAGGATCATTTTCATCTTTGACTTCCTGAAACATTTAATGTTGTCTCAAATGCTACAGATGCCATTCGTGAAGTTATAGAACATCAGTAATGCAGTACAATCTTCCCTTGGGCTTCAGTAAGAAGGCGTATTCTGATAGAAAACCTGTATTTATTATCCTCCTTCGATAGTTTTTGGCTTTGAAGTGGGGGTCAGGAAAGCAAATAAATATCTTTTATAAACTTTATTTCGCAAAATATTGACAGAGGTGCCTCATTGTGTTTGTTCTCACTACTCCAATATGGTCATAGGCATTGGGTTATTTAATGCGATACCCTCTGATTTTTTAAGCTACAAAATTAGCCAGTTTATCTCTGATTTCCAACCCTAACAGCAGTTTATCAGGAAAAAGAGGAGCCAGACCAAAAAGTAGGCCTCCATAGCCACATCCAATATCAAGAACTGATACATTTTTGCCGTTAAGACTGTAGTTTCTCGGTTGTTAGTAAAATGAGGGATGTTCAACAGTGTTGCAGCAAGGTTTTTGATTGTCTTCTTGGCTGCCTCCAAATTTAAGGGGAAAGTGAGCTTTCCAGTCAACAAAGGTATGATGAGGTGGGAAAGGAAATGGCGTGGTATTCAATGGATTGATGTGAGCCCTCATGCGATAATCCTTTTTCTTGGGCATCTGGCAATCAAGTTTAACAATTTTCTTATTGCCCTCGTCGTTGTCGGATTCGTCACTGAGTTGGCGTTCCCTCTTCATAAAAGAAATATAATTAGAAAGGATCAACTTTGATGTGATCAATTTCATATAACTGGATTATTAGATTGTTATTATTTGACTCAAAGTCAATTCCAATGATGCAAGTCTCCTCTCAATTTATTTAAGAACTGGCCTTTGCCGCCTGCCAGGCAGTCGACCAGACAGTACTCAACCATCTATTCTAGATTCGCATCCCTGCGCAGCAAAAGTGGTCGGAGTTTGTAATGCAGCTACGCATCGAATACTATTAGTGGTTTCTGTAAAATCATTCCCAGCAAGCCATCTTCGCTTTCACACTGGTGCTAAAAGAAAACGTGTCAGTTGCTGCTGATTTGTTTCGAACTATGGACAAAATTAGTAGCATCCTCATGAAGTGGTTTCAACCCAATGGTACCTTTGCTAAGGAAAATCACTAAAAACTTGAAAAACATGTTGAGTCGACCATGGGCAACTTTTTAGGTATCTGCTTGAAGCATTTTTTTAGGTCGAAGTTAAATTAAAAGCAAATTATCTAATGGCTGGTCAATCCTAATGTGACTGCTCATTATCGACTCTATCTATTCTACTACTTTATCGATAGTGTTTCTTTCATCGATGACAAAATTCCTTTTATAGAATACAAAACAATGTCCAACAACTTTCAAGACAGCATAATTCCACTTATTATCTAATGTCTCATCCCATATTTTATGAACTTCGAGTAGGCGATGGAAGTTAATGAACTGGCGGTGTTGCAAGATAACATGTATCTAACTGAGGGACAGTATCAGTCTGACAAGTCGTAGCTCCTGTTGTGGAGCCAGTTCAACAAGTTTACTTTCATCATCTTTAAACTGTTATAAGAGGTGATTGCATTTCGCTACAACATTTGCTACAAAGAATTCGATGGCGATATCTATGACGACTGCAAAATTAGTTTTCCCGACAACTTGGTGAAGAAGATCATTAATAAAGAGTTCCTATAGGCACTGTACAACATCATCAGCAAGTTGATGAAAATTAATGAGCATAACTATCTTTCCATTTGCCTCAATTGCCTTAACAAGGTCCTGATGGCCAAAACCACCTACTTTATTACTCACATCAAGGAGAAGTTTATGACCACAAACCTCAAAGGAGTGTATCACCTGCTGTGCATCTGGAAGAACAGTTAGATAAAAAATAAAAAGACTGCCGTTCAGATCATCGACTGCAACATTAAAATTTTAACTGCGTTTAATTTGAGGGAGATGTAAACCCTATTTACCGCCAACAAGGAGATGAATGAGATTTATATCAATTGGATAGTCTTTATCAAAGAATTGCCTGTTTTCGTACTTGATTTTTAAAAGGAAAATCTTAACTGTCAAAACCAGCTTTTGCTCTCCTCAATAGAACTCATGAAAGAACTCATCGAATACTTCAAGATCAACAAAATGGTGTCATACTATCAAATATTTGAAGAAAAATGCATTGAGTTTACTGATAAATTTTTAAGGTATTTTATCGTAGAGTACCAACAGATTATTATGGGCGATCAAACTTTTAACAATCTTTAGGAAATGAAGGAACCAATCAAAAGATTTTTCAGTGACATCAAGATTATTATGACTGCCAGCTATAAGCATGCATTTCAAAGAATCTGGGAAATATGTGAGCATGTTTATCATCACTCAGGCTACGAACAGCAAATCGCAAATCTGCTGTTTATGTTACTTGAAATGATCAATGAGGATTCAAAGTATTTTGAGGAAAGCATCTTTGGAGATGATATCCTCAGGGGCAAAAGACACTTAATTGATGAAGAGGTAGCCGATAGATAGGAACTTTCTCTTTTTGGAGAAATTCTTACTGAAACTGTTGCCTATATTGAAAGCTACACCGATAGAAAATGTCAATACCTCAACCATGCCATCATCTTATTTATTGAAAGACTGACCTTCAACTGCATCAGCAAACTTACAGGTCACGAATGCATTGACTAAGTGCATGTTGCTCCCACAATTTCTTACTTTCTCTACACTAAAATGAAACGGCTTCGTCAAAACACAAAAGATGAGGATTTCATAAACTTCTGTCTCGGAGTGATCAGCAATTTCATTACTTGCGTGCAATTCTAAAATATAGAGTATATATTTCAATTACTCTATGACATAATAATTCGAACCAAAATGGCGATGCAAAGGGAGTATTTCAAGGACACACAGATTTACAAGGACATGCTTCAGTTATTTACCAATCTGAGTAAGTTGAGTTTGGACCAGACGTCAATTAAATGGCGAGTCCTGCTTTACAAATCAATGACAGCATTGAGTTTCGACGATTTACTGGATTCATACCGTGGCAATATTCGTAATACAATTAATTTAGTGAAGCAGTCCATCTAATAAAATAATTATCTTAAGATAATGTACGACTTGACTGGGATCTGTCAAAGCATTTAAACCGATTCAATCTATAATTATTTCATCAATAGACTCATGAAGGAAGTCAATGTGAAGGTTCTTATTGAATATCTATTCTCTGGTCTTGGCTGCCACATGTCCTATCTTAAAGATTTGCTTAATCTCAACTACTAACTCATTAATAATAAAGGTAGAAGATTCGACAGTGGAAAGATCATCAAGCGAGCATATCAACTCATTTAGTATATGATGCCCTGCTGGAATGTCCTTTTAAACAAATACGGATAAACTGACGAAGGCGAAGAGCTCTGTTTGTAATTTTATCGCATTTTTACTGTCCTAGTCAAACAAAAGCATATTAATATATGCCTACTCGATCGATATATCGACTTTCACTATAAAACCTTTGTCAAACTGTTTCTTAAAAACTTAGTTTTTATGATCGATAGCATCTCTCAATATCCGGAGCTGACTGGTTCTTTTTATCAAGTGTTAGAGGATGTCTTCATCGAGGCATTAGAGCCATGGCTCAACAATTCAGATTTGGAAATTGGTAAGCTTATCAACTTTCTTGTGTAGAAAATTATGCATAAGTTGACCAATAATAAACATTTTTAATACACCAAGAAAATTGATCCAACTGAGTGCTCGTCCTCCATTTTGTAAGCTGAACTGCGAATCATCAACAACTTTTATAAATTTATTGATGATAACAGGCAGTACATCCACCGCGCCAATATGATCGAGAACTTCAACTTAATTTTGGAACCAAACTCTCTGAAAAATATGTTCCTGATAGCAACAATAAAGTTAGGATTCGACTATGGCAAACAGTACAGAGAGATACTGAATTATGTGTCAAACATCGGCGTCAATATGTTCAGATATTACGATTTTGATATAAGCATTGTTGCCAGCGAACTAGGAATTAAGGAAGAACAAGACTACAAGGAATTTAAAAGGATCGTAGAAACGATAAAATCAAAAAAGGAGTAGGGCTGGATTACAGTACAGTTCAAAGATTGGGTTAAGTCGTAGTACCGGTTTATAGAATTGCATGACCCTTCCTAAACATTCAATGATTATTGATGGTCTATTACTCACAATTGTTTTGAAAATTGTGCATCCCAAAATATATGTATAGTTCATTAAACTGTAATTGATAACAAGATATAATGCAAACATAAAAACTGCTGGCTGCAGCGGGCAGTCAAGGCAAGTATCAAATTTATTGTATTATCTTTGTCTGCACCAAGTGGCTCTTTATATCTTTGACTGTATTCCTTCCGAGCTATTTGCTCATTACTCCTACCTTTCATTGTGGATCGCAGAATAATGTCAAGGAAGTCGATGCCTGCAACATTATCGATCAGTGCACTATCGATCAGATCGATACAATTACTAATCACGCTCATCTATACTGCGGGTAACTCTTCACTCGACAGTCCATTATATCTGCCTAGTTTGTTGGTAGTGTTACTGGATTAATTCTACTTTCGATATTGGCAGACAAATTAGGCAGAAAGCTAATCATCGTATCAACGCTGATGATTTCCGCAGTGGGGTCAATAGGTAAATGAAATATAACTCAGCTTTAACGTTGGGCGCTTATTATATCATATACCCGATCATCTATCTAGGCATTATCATGATGGGCTTTGGAGGCTACTCGTTGTCGATGGTTTCATACTCCTACTTGAGTGAAATTAATTCTGACATTTGGCGGCAGCGTAGTCTAATAATGACCTACTCCTTCTGGTAAGGTGTTGATAATACAGGGCATTAGGAGAGATCATGCTGTATCCCATAATAACGTTCATACACGATTGGCTTTATATTTGCACTTTCATTTTCATTTTGCCGCTCACCATCTTAATTGCCATGTCTTTTTTCCTCGTGTAAACTCCATAATTTTTATACGCACAGAAGAGATATGCCTAATGTCTTGTGGCTCTTAACAAAATTGCCAAATTCAATGGTCAACCGCCTCTTCAATCAATTGGATAGGTACCTGAAGAAACAAAATAAACTTTGCGTATTCAAGACACTTTCATCAAAGCCAAGTATCTGATCCCCCTGATAGTCTTGAGTTTCGCGCAGGCTTGCAATAATGGCTTTTATTACACTATCCAATATTCAGTTGATGACTATGGATACAGATTCGAAGTCAATATGCTTGTCATCGGCTGTCTTGAGTTTTGCAGTTGCTTCTTTACCAACTTCTTCTGCCACCGTATGAAACGAAAATTTTGGATTATTGTGCTCATGATACTTTCAGGAGGATTTGGAATTTTGGTAGAGTTTTCTGATAACCAAATTGTTGATCTTTTGCTTATTGGAGTCAGCAGACTCTTCAACACAGTTGGATTTGCTCTTTTCAGTTTGATTTCTTCTGAAACATTTCCCACTTAAATTCGGTCGACTGGATTGGGTATATCTGAGGCCATGTCCAACTTGGGTAACATGGGAGCCCCCTTTTTGGTAACTCTGGCCCAATTTCTCAATTTTAAAGCTATTTTTGTAGGTGGATTTTTGAATTTGGCAGGAGGAACATCTATGCTGATTGTAAAATAGACAAAGAAGGACACCTAAGCTGTTAATTTATAGGAGAAAGCCCCCTTGATCCCAGAGTCTTGATAGATATGATGCTAAAATAATTGTGGTTTATATTTTTTAATGGTTTAGTAGATATACAATATATGATACTCGTCATATAATAATGCTGAGCATTAGACATATTCTATTCCTAATAACCCTCACCTTAGTGGCTATTTTCCCAGTCAAATGTGATGAAGGTGATGATGACGATATCATCGACCTCAGCAAAATCACTGTTTTCCCGGAGTATAGTCATAATATCAGGGCAGGATATCTCAATATCACGACCTTTAATCAGGCATTCTACTATATTTTCGCTTAAAGGTAAGGATCATCTAATACAGTCAGGATGACTACAAGAACGATCCACTTATTTTATGGCTGAATGGCGGTCCAGGCTGTTCATCCCTCACTGGTTTTTTCACCTAAAACGGGCCTTTCTATTTCAAAGAGGAAGACTCCTCACAGATGTATATCAATCCTAACTCCTGGAATAACCATGCAAATATTCTTTACCTTGAAAGTCCAGGAGGAGTCGGCTTTTCAACAGCTTCTGAAAAGTATTTAATCGCTAATGACA